>VOFH01000481.1_pt1 | contig 231482 bp, 230 predicted proteins | sample 5384091 | NCBI WGS metagenome assembly VOFH01 (sample SAMN12384727, study PRJNA508395) | human gut metagenome | isolation source: healthy gut G | host: Homo sapiens | reverse complement strand
ATCTATTGAAGTTTATGCCGGATAAAGCGTTCGCGCTGCATTCGGCAGTTCAGCTTTTCAGCCGCCGCCAGAACGTCGTCCGGCTGATACCTAAATAATTCGCCGCTGCTGTTTTATCGCCATTAAATTTCTCCAGTGCCTGTTGTGGTGTCAGTAAGCGTGGAGCGGGAGTTTTCGCCGACTCGCGCGCCAGTTCCGGCAGTAGCAGCTGCAAAAATTGCGGCGTTAAATCCGGCGTCGGTTCCACACTTAAAAACAGCGCCAGTCGCTCCATCATATTGCGCAGTTCACGAATATTTCCCGGCCAGTCGTAGTGCACCAGCACGGTTTCGCTTGCCTGTAACCCCTGGCGTAATGCGGCAGAAAACGGGGCGGAGAGCGCCGCCAGAGACACTTTCAAAAAGCTTTCCGCCAGCGGCAGAATATCCGTCACCCGCTCGCGCAGTGGTGGCAATTGCAGACGCAAAATACTCAGCCGATAAAACAGATCACGGCGAAACTCCCCTTGCCGCATATCTTCTTCCAGATTGCAGTGAGTGGCGCTAATGACTCGCACATCCACCGGAACAGGCTGATGCCCGCCGACGCGGGTGACCTCTTTTTCTTCCAGCACCCGCAGCAGCCGAGTCTGCAACGGCAGCGGCATTTCGCCTATCTCGTCAAGAAACAGCGTGCCACCGTGGGCGATTTCAAACAGTCCGGCGCGTCCTCCGCGTCGAGAGCCGGTAAACGCCCCTTCCTCATAGCCAAACAGCTCCGCTTCCAGCAGCGATTCGGCAATCGCCCCGCAGTTGACGGCAACAAACGGATGCGACTTTTTGCCCTGTCGCGCATCGTGGCGGGCAAAGTATTCCCGATGAATCGCCTGGGCTGCCAGTTCTTTGCCCGTCCCCGTTTCCCCCTCAATCAACACCGCCGCACTGGAGCGGGCATACAGCAAAATAGTCTGCCGTACCTGTTCCATCTGTGGTGATTGACCGAGCATATCGCCCAGCACGTAACGAGTACGCAGGGCGTTGCGGGTGGCATCGTGAGTGTTATGCCGTAGAGACATGCGCGTCATATCCAGCGCATCGCTGAACGCCTGGCGCACGGTGGCGGCGGAATAGATAAAAATTCCGGTCATTCCGGCTTCTTCTGCCAGATCGGTAATCAGCCCTGCGCCGACCACCGCTTCGGTGCCGTTGGCTTTCAACTCATTGATTTGCCCGCGGGCGTCTTCTTCGGTGATGTAACTACGTTGGTCGAGGCGCAAATTAAAGGTTTTTTGAAATGCTACCAATGCCGGAATGGTTTCCTGATAGGTGACAACACCGATAGAAGAGGTGAGTTTTCCGGCTTTTGCCAGTGCCTGTAACACATCGTAGCCGCTCGGTTTAATCAAAATAACTGGCACTGACAGGCGACTTTTAAGATATGCGCCGTTAGAGCCAGCAGCGATGATGGCGTCGCACCGTTCGTTGGCCAGTTTCTTGCGGATGTAGGTCACCGCTTTTTCAAAGCCAAGCTGGATAGGGGTGATATTCGCCAGGTGATCAAACTCGAGGCTGATATCGCGAAATAACTCGAACAGCCGCGTTACAGATACCGTCCAGATAACCGGTTTGTCGTCATTCAGCCGTGGTGGATGTGCCATAGCGCACCGCAAAGTTAAGAAACCGAATATTGGGTTTAGTCTTGTTTCATAATTGTTGCAATGAAACGCGGTGAAACATTGCCTGAAACGTTAACTGAAACGCATATTTGCGGATTACTTCATGACTTTATCTTTAACACATTGAAATTAAATATTTAATTTTATTAAGGCAATTGTGGCACACCCATTGCTTTGTGTTTATCAACGCAAATAACAAGTTGATAACAAAGGATGGGCTATGTCTCTACACTCTCCAGGTAAAGCGTTTCGCGCTGCACTTAGCAAAGAAACCCCGTTGCAAATTGTTGGCACCATCAACGCTAACCATGCGCTGCTGGCGCAGCGTGCCGGATATCAGGCGATTTATCTCTCCGGCGGTGGCGTGGCGGCAGGTTCGCTGGGGCTGCCGGATCTCGGTATTTCTACCCTTGATGATGTGCTGACTGACATTCGTCGTATCACCGACGTTTGTTCGTTGCCGCTGCTGGTCGATGCGGATATCGGTTTTGGTTCTTCGGCTTTTAACGTTGCCCGCACAGTGAAATCGATGATTAAAGCCGGGGCGGCGGGATTGCATATTGAAGATCAGGTTGGTGCAAAACGCTGCGGTCATCGTCCGAATAAAGCGATCGTCTCGAAAGAAGAGATGGTGGATCGGATCCGCGCGGCGGTGGATGCGAAAACCGATCCTGATTTTGTGATCATGGCGCGCACCGATGCGCTGGCGGTAGAGGGGCTGGATGCGGCGATCGAGCGTGCGCAGGCCTATGTTGAAGCGGGTGCCGAAATGCTGTTCCCGGAGGCGATTACCGAACTCGCCATGTATCGCCAGTTTGCCGATGCGGTGCAGGTGCCGATCCTCGCCAACATTACCGAATTTGGCGCAACACCGCTTTTTACCACCGACGAATTACGCAGCGCCCATGTCGCAATGGCGCTCTACCCGCTTTCAGCGTTTCGCGCCATGAACCGCGCCGCTGAACATGTCTACAACATCCTGCGTCAGGAAGGCACACAGAAAAGCGTCATCGACACCATGCAGACCCGCAACGAGCTGTACGAAAGCATCAACTACTACCAGTACGAAGAGAAGCTCGACGACCTGTTTGCCCGTAGCCAGGCGAAATAAAACACAACGAAAAATATCTCGACCCTACAAATGACGAGGACAATATGAGCGACACAACGATCCTGCAAAACAGTACCCATGTCATTAAACCGAAAAAATCGGTGGCACTTTCCGGCGTTCCGGCGGGCAATACGGCGCTCTGTACCGTGGGTAAAAGCGGCAATGACTTGCATTACCGTGGTTACGATATTCTCGACCTCGCAGAACATTGCGAATTTGAAGAAGTGGCGCATCTGCTGATCCACGGCAAACTGCCGACCCGTGACGAACTCGCCGCTTACAAAACAAAACTGAAAGCCCTGCGTGGTTTACCGGCTAACGTGCGTACCGTGCTGGAAGCCTTACCGGCGGCGTCACACCCGATGGATGTTATGCGCACCGGCGTTTCCGCGCTCGGCTGCACGCTGCCAGAAAAAGAGGGGCACACCGTTTCTGGCGCGCGCGATATTGCCGACAAACTGCTGGCGTCACTTAGTTCGATTCTTCTCTACTGGTATCACTACAGCCACAACGGCGAACGCATCCAGCCGGAAACTGATGACGACTCTATCGGCGGTCACTTCCTGCATCTGCTGCACGGCGAAAAGCCGTCGCAAAGCTGGGAAAAGGCGATGCATATTTCGCTGGTGCTGTACGCCGAACACGAGTTTAACGCTTCCACCTTTACCAGCCGGGTGATTGCGGGCACTGGCTCTGATATGTATTCCGCCATTATTGGCGCGATTGGCGCACTGCGCGGGCCGAAACACGGCGGGGCGAATGAAGTGTCGCTGGAGATCCAGCAACGCTACGAAACGCCGGACGAAGCCGAAGCTGATATCCGCAAGCGGGTGGAAAACAAAGAAGTAGTGATTGGTTTTGGTCATCCGGTTTATACCATTGCCGACCCGCGCCACCAGGTGATCAAACGCGTGGCAAAGCAGCTCTCGCAGGAAGGCGGCTCGCTGAAGATGTACAACATCGCCGATCGCCTGGAAACAGTGATGTGGGAGAGCAAAAAGATGTTCCCCAATCTCGACTGGTTCTCCGCTGTTTCCTACAACATGATGGGTGTTCCCACCGAGATGTTCACACCACTGTTTGTTATCGCCCGCGTCACTGGCTGGGCGGCGCACATTATCGAACAACGTCAGGACAACAAAATTATCCGTCCTTCCGCCAATTACGTTGGACCGGAAGACCGCCAGTTTGTCGCGCTGGATAAGCGCCAGTAAACCTCTACGAATAACAATAAGGAAACGTACCCAATGTCAGCTCAAATCAACAACATTCGCCCGGAATTTGATCGTGAAATCGTTGATATCGTCGATTACGTGATGAACTACGAAATCAGCTCCAGAGTAGCCTACGACACCGCACATTACTGCCTGCTCGACACGCTCGGCTGCGGTCTGGAAGCTCTCGAATATCCGGCCTGTAAAAAACTGCTGGGGCCAATTGTCCCCGGCACCGTCGTACCCAACGGCGTGCGCGTTCCCGGAACTCAGTTTCAGCTCGACCCCGTCCAGGCGGCATTTAACATTGGCGCGATGATCCGTTGGCTCGATTTCAACGATACCTGGCTGGCGGCGGAGTGGGGGCATCCTTCCGACAACCTCGGCGGCATTCTGGCAACGGCGGACTGGCTTTCGCGCAACGCGGTCGCCAGCGGCAAAGCGCCGTTGACCATGAAACAGGTGCTGACCGGAATGATCAAAGCCCATGAAATTCAGGGCTGCATCGCGCTGGAAAACTCCTTTAACCGCGTTGGTCTCGACCACGTTCTGTTAGTGAAAGTGGCTTCCACCGCCGTGGTCGCCGAAATGCTCGGCCTGACCCGCGAGGAAATTCTCAACGCCGTTTCACTGGCGTGGGTGGACGGCCAGTCGCTGCGCACCTATCGCCATGCGCCGAACACCGGCACGCGTAAATCCTGGGCGGCGGGCGATGCTACTTCCCGCGCGGTACGTCTGGCACTGATGGCAAAAACGGGCGAAATGGGTTACCCGTCAGCTCTGACCGCGCCGGTATGGGGCTTCTACGACGTCTCCTTTAAGGGTGAATCGTTCCGCTTCCAGCGCCCATACGGTTCTTACGTTATGGAAAATGTGCTGTTCAAAATCTCCTTCCCGGCAGAGTTCCACTCCCAGACAGCAGTTGAAGCGGCGATGACGCTCTATGAACAGATGCAGGCAGCAGGCAAAACGGCGGCGGATATCGAAAAAGTGACCATTCGCACCCACGAAGCCTGTATTCGCATCATCGACAAAAAAGGGCCGCTCAACAACCCAGCAGACCGCGACCACTGCATTCAGTACATGGTGGCGATCCCGCTGCTGTTCGGGCGCTTAACGGCGGCAGATTACGAGGACAACGTTGCGCAAGATAAACGCATCGACACCCTGCGCGAGAAGATCAATTGCTTTGAAGATCCGGCGTTTACCGCTGACTACCACGACCCGGAAAAACGCGCCATCGCCAATGCCATAACCCTTGAGTTCACCGACGGCACGCGCTTTGAAGAAGTGGTGGTGGAGTACCCCATTGGTCATGCTCGTCGCCGCCATGACGGTATTCCGAAACTGGTCGATAAATTCAAAATCAACCTCGCGCGCCAGTTCCCGACTCGCCAACAGCAGCGCATTCTGGAGGTTTCTCTCGACAGAACTCGCCTGGAACAGATGCCGGTCAATGAGTATCTCGACCTGTACGTCATTTAAGCAAACAGCGGTAAGGCGTAAGTTCAACAGGAGAGCATTATGTCTTTAGCGAATTTTATCAGCGTTCGATTAACGAACCGGAGAAGTTCTGGGCCGAGCAGGCCCGGCGTATTGACTGGCAGACGCCCTTTACGCAAACACTCGATCACAGCAATCCGCCGTTTGCCCGTTGGTTTTGTGAAGGCCGAACCAACTTGTGTCACAACGCTATCGACCGCTGGCTGGAGAAACAGCCAGAGGCGCTGGCGCTGATTGCCGTCTCTTCGGAAACAGAAGAAGAGCGCACCTTTACCTTTCGTCAGCTGCATGACGAAGTGAACGCAGTGGCGTCAATGCTGCGCTCACTGGGCGTACGGCGTGGCGATCGGGTGCTGGTGTATATGCCGATGATTGCCGAAGCGCATATTACCCTGCTGGCCTGCGCGCGCATTGGCGCTATTCACTCGGTAGTGTTTGGTGGATTTGCCTCGCACAGCGTGGCGGCGCGGATTGATGACGCTAAACCGGTGCTGATTGTCTCGGCTGATGCCGGAGCGCGCGGTGGCAAAATCATTCCTTATAAAAAATTGCTCGACGATGCGATAAGTCAGGCGCAGCATCAGCCGCGCCACGTTTTACTGGTGGATCGCGGGCTGGCGAAAATGGCACGCGTCAGCGGGCGGGATGTCGATTTCGCGTCGTTGCGCCATCAACACATCGGCGCGCGGGTACCGGTGGCGTGGCTGGAATCCAACGAAACCTCCTGCATTCTCTACACCTCCGGCACGACCGGCAAACCTAAAGGCGTGCAGCGTGACGTTGGCGGATATGCGGTGGCGCTGGCGACCTCGATGGACACCATTTTTGGCGGCAAAGCGGGCGGTGTGTTCTTCTGTGCGTCGGATATCGGCTGGGTGGTGGGGCATTCGTATATCGTCTACGCGCCGCTGCTGGCGGGGATGGCGACTATCGTTTACGAAGGATTACCGACCTGGCCGGACTGCGGCGTGTGGTGGAAAATCGTCGAGAAATATCAGGTGAGCCGGATGTTCTCAGCGCCGACCGCCATTCGCGTGCTGAAAAAATTCCCTACCGCTGAAATTCGCAAACACGATCTCTCGTCGCTGGAAGTGCTCTATCTGGCTGGAGAACCGCTGGACGAGCCGACCGCCAGTTGGGTGAGCAATACGCTGGATGTGCCGGTCATCGACAACTACTGGCAGACCGAATCCGGCTGGCCGATTATGGCGATTGCTCGCGGTCTGGACGACAGGCCGACGCGTCTGGGAAGCCCCGGCGTGCCGATGTATGGCTATAACGTGCAGTTGCTTAATGAAGTCACCGGCGAACCGTGTGGCGTCAACGAGAAAGGGATGCTGGTGGTGGAAGGGCCGCTGCCGCCGGGGTGTATTCAGACCATCTGGGGCGACGACGACCGCTTTGTGAAGACGTACTGGTCGCTGTTTTCCCGCCCGGTGTACGCCACCTTTGACTGGGGCATCCGTGACGCTGACGGTTATCACTTTATTCTCGGGCGCACTGACGATGTAATTAACGTTGCCGGGCATCGGCTGGGGACGCGCGAGATTGAAGAGAGTATCTCCAGTCATCCGGGCGTTGCCGAAGTGGCGGTGGTTGGGGTGAAAGATGCGCTGAAAGGGCAGGTGGCAGTGGCGTTTGTCATTCCGAAAGAGAGCGATAGTCTGGAAGATCGTGAGGTGGCGCACTCGCAAGAGAAGGCGATTATGGCGCTGGTGGACAGCCAGATTGGCAACTTTGGCCGCCCGGCGCACGTCTGGTTTGTCTCGCAATTGCCGAAAACGCGATCCGGAAAAATGCTGCGCCGCACGATCCAGGCGATTTGCGAAGGACGCGATCCTGGAGATCTGACGACCATTGATGATCCAGCGTCGTTGGATCAGATCCGCCAGGCGATGGAAGAGTAGGTTATTGTCGGATGCGTCGCCTGGCGCATCCGACACCATGCGCCGATGCCTGATGCGACGCTTACCGCGTCTTATTATGCCTACCCACTGTTTTTACACCGATAATTTTTCCCCCACCTTTTTGCACTCATTCATATAAAAAATATATTTCCCCACGAAAACGATTGCTTTTTATCTTCAGATGAATAGAATGCGGCGGATTTTTTGGGTTTCAAACAGCAAAAAGGGGGAATTTCGTGTCGCAAGATAACAACTTTAGCCAGGGGCCAGTCCCGCAGTCGGCGCGGAAAGGGGTATTGGCATTGACGTTCGTCATGCTGGGATTAACCTTCTTTTCCGCCAGTATGTGGACCGGCGGCACTCTCGGAACCGGTCTTAGCTATCATGATTTCTTCCTCGCAGTCCTCATCGGTAATCTTCTCCTCGGTATTTACACTTCATTTCTTGGTTACATTGGCGCAAAAACCGGCCTGACCACTCATCTTCTTGCTCGCTTCTCTTTTGGTGTTAAAGGCTCATGGCTGCCTTCACTGCTACTGGGCGGAACTCAGGTTGGCTGGTTTGGCGTTGGCGTGGCGATGTTTGCTATTCCGGTGGGCAAGGCAACCGGGCTGGATATTAATTTGCTGATTGCCGTCTCCGGTGTACTGATGACCGTCACCGTCTTCTTTGGTATTTCGGCGCTGACGGTTCTTTCGGTGATTGCAGTTCCGGCTATCGCCTGCCTGGGCGGTTATTCCGTGTGGCTGGCCGTTAACGGCATGGGCGGCCTGGAGGCATTAAAAGCGGTCGTTCCCGCACAACCGTTAGATTTCAATGTCGCGCTGGCGCTGGTTGTGGGGTCATTTATCAGTGCGGGCACGCTCACCGCTGACTTTGTCCGGTTTGGTCGTAATGCCAAACTGGCGGTGCTGGTGGCGATGGTGGCCTTTTTCCTCGGCAACTCGTTGATGTTTATTTTCGGTGCAGCGGGCGCGGCGGCACTGGGGATGGCGGATATCTCTGATGTGATGATTGCTCAGGGTCTGCTGCTGCCTGCGATTGTGGTGCTGGGGCTAAATATCTGGACCACCAACGATAACGCGCTCTATGCGTCGGGTTTAGGTTTCGCCAACATTACTGGTATGTCGAGTAAAACCCTTTCGGTGATTAACGGTATTATCGGTACGGTCTGCGCATTATGGCTGTATAACAATTTTGTCGGCTGGCTGACCTTCCTTTCGGCAGCTATTCCTCCTGTAGGGGGCGTGATCATCGCTGACTATCTGATGAACCGTCGCCGCTATGAGCACTTTGCGACCACGCGTATGATGAGTGTCAATTGGGTGGCGATTCTGGCTGTCGCGCTGGGGATTGCCGCAGGCCACTGGTTACCGGGAATTGTTCCGGTCAACGCGGTATTAGGTGGCGCGCTGAGCTATCTGATCCTTAACCCGATTTTGAATCGTAAAACGACAGCAGCAATGACGCATGTGGAGGCTAACAGTGTCGAATAACGCTTTACAAACAATTATTAACGCCCGGTTACCCGGCAAAGAGGGGCTGTGGCAGATTCATCTTCACGACGGAAAAATCAGCGCCATTGATGTGCAATCCGGGGTGATGCCCATAACTGAAAACAGCCTGGATGCCGAACAAGGTTTAGTTATACCGCCGTTTGTGGAGCCGCATATTCACCTGGACACCACGCAAACCGCCGGACAACCGAACTGGAATCAGTCCGGCACGCTGTTTGAAGGCATTGAACGCTGGGCCGAGCGCAAAGCGTTATTAACCCATGACGATGTGAAACAACGCGCCTGGCAAACGCTGAAATGGCAGATTGCCAACGGTATTCAGCATGTGCGTACCCATGTCGATGTTTCGGACGCAACGCTGACTGCGCTGAAAGCGATGCTGGAAGTGAAGCAGGAAGTCGCGCCGTGGATTGATCTGCAAATCGTCGCCTTCCCGCAGGAAGGGATTTTGTCGTATCCCAACGGTGAAGCGTTGCTGGAAGAGGCGTTACGCTTAGGGGCAGACGTAGTGGGGGCGATTCCGCATTTTGAATTTACCCGTGAATATGGCGTGGAGTCGCTGCATAAAACCTTCGCCCTGGCGCAAAAATACGACCGTCTCATCGATGTTCACTGTGATGAGATTGATGACGAACAGTCGCGCTTTGTTGAAACCGTTGCTGCCCTGGCGCACCGTGAAGGCATGGGCGCGCGAGTCACCGCCAGCCACACTACGGCAATGCACTCCTATAACGGGGCGTATACCTCGCGCCTGTTCCGCTTGCTGAAAATGTCCGGTATTAACTTTGTCGCCAACCCGCTGGTCAATATCCATCTGCAAGGACGTTTCGATACCTATCCAAAACGTCGCGGCATCACGCGCGTTAAAGAGATGCTGGAGTCCGGCATTAACGTCTGCTTTGGTCACGATGATGTCTTCGATCCGTGGTATCCACTGGGAACGGCGAATATGCTGCAAGTGCTGCATATGGGGCTGCATGTTTGCCAGCTGATGGGCTACGGGCAGATTAACGATGGCCTGAATTTAATCACCCACCACAGTGCCAGGACGTTGAATTTGCAGGATTACGGCATTGCCGCCGGAAACAGCGCCAACCTGATTATCCTGCCGGCTGAAAATGGGTTTGACGCGCTGCGCCGTCAGGTTCCGGTGCGCTATTCGGTACGTGGCGGTAAGGTGATTGCCAGCACCCAACCAGCACAAACCACCGTATATCTGGAGCAGCCAGAAGCCATCGATTACAAACGGTAATTTCCTCTGCGTTGAAGAGCCACTGACCTGTGTCAGTGGCTACCGTGATTCATGCCCGCCAACATCCGCACATTCTTCCAACGCCATGTGTAAAAATGCCTTCGCGGCGGCTGTCTGCCAGCTATTTTTCCGCCGCAACAAAACCGCCGTTCTCTCCAGTAACGGTGGGGCAAGGGATATAGCTTTAAGCCCGTCATGTTGTGTGGCAATCGCTGCTGGCAACAATGTGGAAAGGGAAGTGCGGCGAATCAGCTCCAGAACCGCGCTAATTGAGTTCGCCTCAATGACCACCTGTGGATGTAGCCCCGCTTTCTCGCAGTAGTGGTCAATTTGCTCTCTGGTGGCAAATTCCGCGCTGAGCAGGACCAGTTTTTCATCATGCAAGCGACTCAACGCCACCTGTTCACAGGCAGCCAGCGGATGATGTTGCGCCACGACTAACGCTAAACTTTCTGTCAGTAAAGGAATTGCCTCCAGCTCCGGCGAATGCACAGGCGCGAAGGCAATCCCAACGTCCAACTCGTCGCGACAAAGCAGATCTTCGATTTTCTCCTGCGACATTTCCTGTAGCTGGAGCGTGATGCCGGGGTAGCGCGCATAGAAATCCGCCATTAAAGGGCCGATAAAGTAGCTTGTAAAGGTGGGAGTGACGGCGATACGCAGCAATCCTCGCGTCAGATCGGCAACATCATGAATCGCCCGTTTACCCGCCCCCAGTTCCTGTAACGCCCGGCTGGCGTACTGTCGCCAGACTTCTCCTGCATCAGTGAGACGAATCGTTCGCCCGCTACGGTCAAACAGCGGCACGCCTAAACTCTCCTCTAACTGGCGAATCTGCTGGGAAAGCGCAGGCTGGGAGACGTGCAACGCACTGGCGGCACGGGTAAAGCTGCCATGTTCAGCCACGGCAAGAAAATAATTGATATGTCGAGAGAGCATTCGCCAACCTATAAGTAAATCCAATAGAACTCATCATAAATGAGACTTTTACCTTATGACAATCGGCGAGTAGTCTGCCTCTCATTCCAGAGACAGACAGAGGTTAACGGTGAAAGAGATTATTGATGGATTCCTTAAATTCCAGCGCGAGGCATTTCCGAAGCGGAAAGCCTTGTTTAAACAGCTGGCGACACAGCAAAGCCCGCGCACCCTTTTTATCTCCTGCTCCGACAGCCGTCTGGTCCCTGAGCTGGTGACGCAACGTGAGCCTGGCGATCTGTTCGTTATTCGCAACGCGGGCAATATCGTTCCTTCCTACGGGCCAGAACCCGGTGGCGTTTCTGCTTCGGTGGAGTACGCCGTCGCTGCGCTTCGGGTATCTGACATTGTGATTTGCGGTCATTCCAACTGCGGCGCGATGACCTCCATTGCCAGCTGTCAGTGCATGGACCATATGCCTGCCGTTTCCCACTGGCTGCGTTATGCCGATTCAGCCCGCGTCGTTAATGAGGCGCGCCCGCATCCCGATTTACCGTCAAAAGCTGCGGCGATGGTACGTGAAAACGTCATTGCTCAGTTGGCTAATTTGCAAACTCATCCATCGGTGCGCCTGGCGCTCGAAGAGGGGCGGATCGCCCTGCACGGCTGGGTCTACGACATTGCAAGCGGCAGCATCGCAGCTTTTGACGGCGCAACCCGCCAGTTTGTGCCACTGGCCGCTAATCCTCGAGTTTGTGCCATACCGCTACGCCAACCGACCGCAGCGTAACCTTATTTTTAAACCATCAGGAGATCCACCATGATTCAGTCGCAAATTAACCGCAATATTCGTCTTGATCTTGCCGATGCCATTTTGCTCAGCAAAGCTAAAAAAGATCTCTCATTTGCCGAGATTGCCGACGGCACCGGTCTGGCAGAAGCCTTCGTAACCGCGGCTTTGCTGGGTCAGCAGGCGCTTCCTGCCGACGCCGCCCGCCTGGTCGGGGCGAAGCTGGATCTCGACGAAGACGCTATTCTACTGTTGCAGATGATTCCACTGCGTGGCTGCATTGATGACCGTATTCCAACCGACCCAACGATGTATCGTTTCTATGAAATGTTGCAGGTGTACGGCACAACCCTGAAAGCGTTGGTTCATGAGAAGTTTGGCGATGGCATTATCAGCGCGATTAACTTCAAACTCGACGTTAAGAAAGTGGCGGACCCGGAAGGTGGCGAACGTGCGGTCATCACCTTAGATGGTAAATATCTGCCGACCAAACCGTTCTGACAGCCATGCGTAACCATCAAAAGACGTTCACGATGCTGCTGGTTCTGGTGCTGATTGGTCTTAATATGCGACCACTGCTCACCTCCGTCGGGCCACTGCTACCGCAATTGCGCCAGGCAAGCGGAATGAGCTTTAGCGTGGCTGCCCTGTTGACCGCTCTGCCGGTGGTTACCATGGGCGGGCTGGCGCTGGCCGGAAGCTGGCTTCATCAGCATGTCAGCGAACGTCGCAGCGTCGCCATCAGTTTGTTACTGATTGCCGTCGGTGCATTGATGCGTGAGCTTTACCCCCAAAGTGCGCTGCTGCTTAGCAGCGTACTGCTTGGTGGAGTGGGGATCGGCATCATTCAGGCAGTGATGCCTTCGGTAATTAAGCGGCGGTTTCAGCACCGTACGCCACTGGTGATGGGGCTGTGGTCCGCGGCTCTGATGGGCGGCGGTGGACTTGGTGCCGCCATTACGCCCTGGTTAGTTCAACATAGCGAAACCTGGTATCAAACACTCGCCTGGTGGGCGCTGCCTGCCGTTGTTGCGCTCTTTGCCTGGTGGTGGCAAAACGCCCGCGAGGTCGCCTCTTCTCACAAGACAACAACCACTCCGGTTCGCGTGGTATTTACTCCCCGCGCGTGGACGCTGGGTGTTTACTTCGGTCTGATTAACGGTGGTTACGCCAGCCTGATTGCCTGGTTACCCGCTTTCTATATTGAGATTGGTGCCAGCGCGCAGTACAGCGGTTCCTTGCTGGCATTGATGACGCTTGGGCAAGCAGCAGGGGCATTGCTGATGCCTGCTATGGCTCGCCATCAGGATCGGCGGAAACTTTTGATGCTGGCGCTGGCGTTACAACTGGTGGGGTTCTGCGGCTTTATCTGGCTGCCGCTGCAATTGCCGGTCTTCTGGGCAATGGTGTGTGGGTTAGGTCTGGGCGGCGCATTTCCGCTCTGTTTGCTGCTGGCGCTCGATCACTCTGCGCAACCGGCTATTGCTGGCAAACTGGTGGCGTTTATGCAGGGGATCGGTTTTATCATCGCCGGGCTTGCTCCCTGGTTTTCTGGTGTGCTGCGTAGTATCAGTGGCAATTACTTGATGGACTGGGCGTTTCATGCGCTGTGCGTCGTTGGGCTGATGATCATAACCCTGCGTTTTGCACCAGCACGTTTTCCGCAGCTGTGGGTCAAAGAGGCATGATGCGACGCTTGTTTCGCCAGATAATGGAAGAGTGAATTATTGTCGGATGTGCCCAATGGCGCATCCGACATTTATTTCAGTGCTTATTTAAACTGAAGGTTCAACTTTATAATCTTTGTAATAATAGTGCTTATCCCGGTCGTTTATTTCGCGAATAACCCGACAAGGAACGCCAGCAGCCACGACGTTTGGTGGAATGTCTTTTGTGACGACACTACCCGCGCCAATAACAGCATTATCCCCGATGGTGACGCCAGGATTAATGACCACATGACTTCCGATCCAGACGTTATTGCCAATCGTTATCGGAAAAGAGTACATCTCGCCGTTTTTTCTCAATTCATGGTGTACAGGGTGTCCCGTAACGGAAAGAGTAACATTGGGTGCAATCAATACGTTATCACCGATCGTTACCGTGTAGTCGTCTACAATGGTTAAATTGAAATTTGCATAAAAATTGCGGCCTATATGGATGTTGGAACCGTAAGAGAAATAGACGGGTGGTTCTATCCAGGCGTTTTCCCCTACCGTGGCAAACATTTCTTTAATCAGGCTTTCTCTTTTTTCAACTTCTGATGGATGCGAGTGATTAAACTCATACATTAACGTTTTCCCACGAAGTCTTTTTTCCGGTAAGCCTTCGCACATATCGGTAAATAGCTTGCCTGCTTTTATTCTTTCGGTCATTGGCATGTTCATTGCGATCATTCCGTCCTGATATGTTGGTCGGATAAGGCGCTCGCGCCGCATCCGACATTGATTGCTTAAGCGACTTCATTCACCTGACGACGCAGTAGAGAAAGCGGGCCGGGGCCGCTAAGCGTGAACACGGAAATTAAGGTGAAGCCCAGCGCCACCAGACCCAACACCAGATAAGCGCCCTGGAAACCGATGCTTTCATACATATTGCCCGCCAGTACAGACATAAAAATCATCGCCAGTTGCTTAAAGAAGCAGAAACAGACCAGATAAATCGTCGCTGAAAAACGCACTTCAAACTGGCTGGTAATATATTTAAAGCAGCCCACCAGCAGGAACGGTACTTCAAACATATGCAGCGTTTTCAGAATAACCACTTCCAGCGCTGAGGTGGCGAACGATGAGCCAATAATACGTACAGACATAATAGTGCCAGCCAGCAGTAGGGCGTTTTTCCCACCGATGCGATTAATGATCAGTGGCGCAAAGAACATAATCGAGGCGTTAAGTAATTCGCCCATTGTCGTTACGTAGCCAAATACCCGCGTACCCTGTTCACCGGTAGCAAAGAACGAAGTAAAGAAATTAGCAAACTGTTGGTCAAAAACATCGTAGGTGCAGGAAACGCCAATAACATACAGTGACAAAAACCACAGTTTTGGCTGTCTGAACAGTTCCAGCGCCAGCTTAAGGCTAAATGCCGAATGGTTGGCACCTACCGCATTGGCAACCGTGGCGGAAGAGGGTGCATCCGTTTTGGCGAAAAAGAGTAAAACGGCGAGGATGAGTGCACAGCCAGAACCCAGCCAGAAAACAAACTGATTATTGATGGTGAACATGATGCCGACAATCGAGGCACACAGCGCCCAGCCAACACAGCCAAACATCCGCGCGCGACCAAATTCGAAATTACTGCGACGGCTGACTTTCTCGATAAATGCCTCTACTGCTGGCGCACCGGCGTTAAAACAAAAGCCAAGATAAATACCACCAACAATCGATCCTACTAAAATGTTGTATTGTAACAGTGGTCCGAAGATAAAAATAAAGAACGGCGCAAACATCACTAACATGCCGGTAATAATCCACAGCAGGTATTTGCGCAGCCCGAGTTTGTCAGAAAGCAGACCAAACAGCGGTTGGAATAATAGCGAGAACAGAGAAATAGCAGCAAAAATAATACCCGTATCACTTTTGCTGATATGGTTGATGTCATGTAGCCATATCGGGAAAAACGGGAAGTAGGCTCCCATGATAAAAAAGTAAAAGAAAAAGAATAAACCGAACATCCAAAAGTTTGTGTTTTTTAAATAGTACATAATGGATTTCCTTACGCGAAATACGGGCAGACATGGCCTGCCCGGTTATTATTATTTTTGACACCAGACCAACTGGTAATGGTAGCGACCGGCGCTCAGCTGGAATTCCGCCGACACTGACGGGCTCCAGGAGTCGTCGCCACCAATCCCCATATGGAAACCGTCGATATTCAGCCATGTGCCTTCTTCCGCGTGCAGCAGATGGCGATGGCTGGTTTCCATCAGTTGTTGTTGGCTGTAGCGACTGATATTGAACTGGAAGTCGCCGCGCCACTGGTGTGGGCCATAATTCAATTCGCGCGTCCCGCAGCGCAGACCGTTTTCGCTCGGGAAGACGTAAGGGGTATACATGTCTGACAATGGCAGATCCCAGCGGTCAAAACAGGCGGCAGTAAGGCGGTCGGGATAGTTTTCTTGCGGCCCTAATCCGAGCCAGTTTACCCGCTCTGCGACCTGCGCCAGCTGGCAGGTCAGGCCAATCCGTGCCGGATGCGGTGCATCGCTCGCTACTTCAACATCAACGGTAATCGCCATTTGACCACTACCATCAATCCGGTAGGTTTTCCGGCTGATAAATAAGGTTTTCCCCTGATGCTGCCACGCGTGAGCGGTCGTAATCAGCACCGCGTCGGCAAGTGTATCTGCCGTGCACTGCAACAACGCTGCTTTGGCCTGGTAATGGCCCGCCGTCTTCCAGCGTTCGACCCAGGCGTTAGGGTCAATGCGGGTCGCTTCACTTACGCCAATGTCGTTATCCAGCGGTGCACGGGTGAACTGATCGCGCAGCGGCGTCAGCAGTTGTTTTTCATCGCCAATCCACATCTGTGAAAGAAAGCCTGACTGGCGGTTAAATTGCCAACGTTTATTACCCAGCTCGATGCAAAAATCCGTTTCGCTGGTGGTCAGTTGCGGGATGGCGTGGGGCGCGGAGGGGAGTGTCACGCTGAGGTTTTCCGCCAGACGCCACTGCTGCCAGGCGCTAATGTGTCTGGCTTCTGACCATGCGGTCGCATTCGGTTGCACTACGTGTACCGTAAGCCAGAGTTGTCCGGTGCTTTCCGGCTGCGGTAGTTCAGGCAGTTCAATCACCTGTTTATCTTGTGGAGCAACATCCAGAGGCACTTCACCGCTTGCCAGCGGCTTGCCATCGAGCGCCACCGACCAGTGCAGGAGTTCGTTATCGCTATGACGGAACAGGTATTCGCTGGTCACTTCGATGGTCCGCCCGGATAAACGGAACTGGAAAAACTGCTGTTGGTGTTTTGCTTCCGTCAGCGCCGGATGCGGCGTGCGGTCGGCAAAGACCAACCCGTTCATGCAGAACTGGCGATCGTTCGGCGTATCGCCAAAATCACCGCCGTAAGCCGACCACGGATTGCCATTTTCATCATATTTAATCAGCGACTGATCCACCCAGTCCCAGACGAAGCCGCCCTGTAAACGGGGGTACTGACGAAACGCCTGCCAGTATTTAGCGAAGCCGCCAAGACTGTTACCCATCGCGTGGGCGTATTCGCAAAGGATCAGCGGGCGCGTCTCTCCAGGTAGCGAAAGCCATTTTTTGATGGACCATTTCGGCACAGCCGGGAAGGGCTGGTCTTCATCCACGCGCGCGTACATCGGGCAAATAATATCGGTGGCCGTGGTGTCGGCTCCGCCGCCTTCATACTGCACCGGGCGGGATGGATCGACAGATTTGATCCAGCGATAGAGTGCGTCGTGATTAGCGCCGTGGCCTGACTCATTCCCCAGCGACCAGATGATCACACTCGGGTGATTACGATCGCGCTGCACCATTCGCGTTACGCGTTCGCTCATCGCGGGTAACCAGCGCGGATCATCGGTCAGACGATTCATTGGCACCATGCCGTGGGTTTCAATATTGGCTTCATCCACCACGTACAAGCCGAAGCGGTCGCACAGCGTGTACCACAGCGGATGGTTCGGATAATGCGAACAACGCACGGCGTTAAAGTTGTTCTGCTTCATCAGCAGGATATCCTGCACCATCGTCTGCTCATCCATGACCTGACCATGCAGAGGATGATGCTCGTGACGGTTAACGCCGCGAATCAGCAACGGCTTGCCGTTCAGCAGCAGCAGACCATTTTCAATCCGCACCTCGCGGAAACCGACATCGCAGGCTTCTGCTTCAATCAGCGTGCCGTCGGCGGTGTGCAGTTCAACCACCGCACGATAGAGATTCGGGATTTCGGCGCTCCACAGTTTCGGGTTTTCGACGTTCAGACGTAGTGTGACGCGATCGGCATAACCACCACGCTCATCGATAATTTCACCGCCGAAAGGCGCGGTGCCGCTGGCGACCTGCGTTTCACCCTGCCACAAAGAAACCGTCACCCGCAGTTCATCGCGCAGCTCGCCGTACATCTGAACGTTTGCTTCCAGTACCGCGCGGCTGAAATCATCATTAAAGCGAGTGGCAACATGGAAATCGCTGATTTGTGTGGTCGGTTTATGCAGCAACGAGACGTCACGGAAAATGCCGCTCATCCGCCACATATCCTGATCTTCCAGATAGCTACCGTCACTCCAGCGCAGCACCATCACCGCGAGGCGGTTTTCTCCGGCGCGTAAAAATGCGCTCAGGTCAAATTCAGACGGCAAACGGCTGTCCTGGCCGTAACCGACCCAGCGCCCGTTGCACCACAGATGAAACGCCGAGTTAACGCCATCAAAAATAATTCGCGTCTGGCCTTCCTGTAGCCAGCTTTCATCAACATTAAATGTGAGCGAGTAACAACCTGTCGGATTCTCCGCGGGAACAAACGGCGGATTGACCGTAATGGGATAGGTCACGTTGGTGTAGATAGGCGCATCGTAACCGTGCATCTGCCAGTTTGAGGGACGACGACAGTATCGGCCTCAGGAAGATCGCACTCCAGCCAGCTTTCCGGCACCGCTTCTGGTGCCGGAAACCAGGCAAAGCGCCATTCGCCATTCAGGCTGCGCAACTGTTGGGAAGGGCGATCGGTGCGGGCCTCTTCGCTATTACGCCAGCTGGCGAAAGGGGGATGTGCCGCGAGGCGATTAAGTTGGGTAACGCCAGGGTTTTCCCAGTCACGACGTTGTAATACGACGGCCAGTGAATCCGTAATCATAGTCATAGCTGTATCCTGTGTGAAATTGTTATTCGCTCACAATTTCACACAACATACGAGCCGGACGCATAAAATGTAAAGCCTGGGGTGCCTAATGAGTGAGCTGACTCACATTAATTGCGTTGCGCTCACTGCCCGCTTTCCAGTCGGGAAATTTGTCGCGCCAGCTGCATTAAAGAATCTGCCAACGCCGGGGAGAAGCGGTTTGCGTATTGGACGGAAGGGTGGTTTTCTTTTCACCAGTGAGACGGGCAACAGCTGATTGCCCTTCACCGCCTGGCCCTGAGAGAGTTGCAGCAAGCGGTCCACGCTGGTTTGCCCCAGCAGGCGAAAATCCTGTTTGATGGTGGTTAACGGCGGGATATAACACGAGCTGTCTTCGGTATCGTCGTATCCCACTACCGAGATATCCGCACCAACGCGCAGCCCGGACTCGGTAATGGCGCGCATTGCGCCCAGCGCCATCTGATCGTTGGCAACCAGCATCGCAGTGGGGACGATGCCCTCATTCAGCATTTGCATGGTTTGTTGAAAACCGGACATGGCACTCCAGTCGCCTTCCCGTTCCGCTATCGGCTGAATTTGATTGCGTGTGAGATATTTATGCCAGCCCGCCAGACGCAGACGCGCCGAGACAGAACTTAATGGACCTGCTAACAGCGCGATTTGCTGGTGACCCAATGCGACCAGATGCTCCACGCCCAGTCGCGTACCGTCTTCATGGGAGAAAATAATACTGTTGATGGGTGTCTGGTCAGAGACATCAAGAAATAAAGCCGGAACATTAGCGCAGGCAGCTTCCACAGCAATGGCATCCTGGTCATCCAGCGGATAGTTAATGATCAGCCCACTGACGCGTTGCGCGAGAAGATTGTGCACCGCCGCTTTACAGGCTTCGACGCCGCTTCGTTCTACCATCGACACCACCACGCTGGCACCCAGTTGATCAGCGCGAGATTTAATCGCCGCGACAATTTGCGACGGCGCGTGCAGGGCCAGACTGGAAGTGGCAACGCCAATCAGCAACGACTGTTTGCCCGCCAGTTGTTGTGCCACGCGGTTGGGAATGTAATTCAGCTCCGCCATCGCCGCTTCCACTTTTTCCCGCGTTTTCGCAGAAACGTGGCTGGCCTGGTTCACCACGCGGGAAACGGTCTGATAAGAGACACCGGCATATTCTGCGACATCGTATAGCGTTACTGGTTTCACATTCACCACCCTGAATTGACTCTCTTCCGGGCGCTATCATGCCATACCACGAAAGGTTTTGCGCCATTCGATGGTTTCAGCGTAAATGCACGCCGCTTCGCCTTCCCGCTACCAGAATAGCCTGCGATTCAACCCCTTCTTCGATCTGTTTTGCCACCCGTTGCAGCGCCGGAAGATGCTTTTCCGCTGCCTGTTCGATGGTCATTGCGCTCGCCATATACACCAGATTCAGACAGCCAATCACCCGTTGTTCACTGCGCAGCGGTACGGCGATAGAGGCGATCTTCTCCTCCTGATCCCAGCCGCGGTAGTTCTGTCCGTACCCCTCTTTGCGCGCGCGCGCCAGAATGGCTTCCAGCTTTAACGGTTCTCGTGCCAGTTGATAGTCATCACCGGGGCGGGAGGCTAACATCTCGATTAATTCCTTGCGTTCTTGTTCCGGGCAAAAGGCCAGCCAGGTCAGGCCCGAGGCGGTTTTCAGAAGCGGTAACCGTCGCCCGACCATTGCCCGGTGAAAAGATAAGCGGCTGAAACGATGGGTGGTTTCGCGTACCACCATTGCATCAACATCCAGCGTGGACACATCTGTCGGCCATACCACTTCGCGCAACAGATCGCCCAGCAGTGGGGCCGCCAGTGCAGAAATCCACTGTTCGTCACGAAATCCTTCGCTTAATTGCCGCACTTTGATGGTCAGACGAAAACTGTCATCGGAGGTACTGCGCCGGACATATCCCTCTTCCAGTAACGTCTCCAGCAGTCGCCGCACAGTGGTGCGATGCAGGCCGCTGAGTTCCGCCAGCAGCCCGACGCTGGCACCGCCGTCAAGTTTATTTAACATATTTAATAACATTAGACCGCGGGTTAAGCCGCGCACGGTTTTGTATTCCGTCTGCTCATTGTTCTGCATATTAATTGACATTTATATAGTTAAAACAACGTTGTGCACCTGGTGCACATTCGGGCATGTTTTGATTGTAGCCGAAAACACCCTTCCTATACTGAGCGCACAATAAAAAATCATTTACATGCTTTTAACAAAATAAGTTGCGCTGTACTGTGCGCGCAACGGCATTTTGTCCGAGTCGTGAGGTACTGAAATGGCAATACAACACCCTGACATCCAGCCTGCTGTTAACCATAGCGTTCAGGTGGCGATCGCTGGTGCCGGTCCGGTCGGGCTGATGATGGCGAACTATCTCGGCCAGATGGGCATTGACGTGCTGGTGGTGGAGAAACTCGATAAGTTGATCGACTACCCGCGTGCGATTGGTATTGATGACGAGGCGCTGCGCACCATGCAGTCGGTTGGCCTGGTCGATAATGTTCTGCCGCACACTACGCCGTGGCACGCGATGCGTTTTCTCACCCCAAAAGGTCGCTGTTTTGCTGATATTCAGCCAATGACCGATGAATTTGGCTGGCCGCGCCGTAACGCCTTTATTCAGCCTCAGGTCGATGCGGTAATGCTGGAAGGATTGTCGCGTTTTCCGAATGTGCGCTGCCTGTTTTCCCGCGAGCTGGAGGCCTTCAGCCAGCAAGATGACGAAGTGACCGTGCACCTGAAAACGGCAGAAGGGCAGCGGGAAACGGTCAAAGCCCAGTGGCTGGTGGCCTGTGATGGTGGGGCAAGTTTTGTCCGTCGCACCCTGAATGTGCCGTTTGAAGGTAAAACTGCGCCAAATCAGTGGATTGTGGTAGATATCGCCAACGATCCGTTAAGTACGCCGCATATCTATTTGTGTTGTGATCCGGTGCGCCCGTATGTTTCTGCCGCGCTGCCTCATGCGGTACGTCGCTTTGAATTTATGGTGATGCCGGGAGAAACCGAAGAACAGCTGCGTGAGCCGCAAAATATGCGCAAGCTGTTAAGCAAAGTGCTGCCTAATCCGGACAATGTTGAATTGATTCGCCAGCGTGTCTACACCCACAACGCGCGACTGGCGCAACGTTTTCGTATTGATCGCGTACTGCTGGCGGGCGATGCCGCGCACATCATGCCGGTGTGGCAGGGGCAGGGCTATAACAGTGGTATGCGCGACGCCTTTAACCTCGCATGGAAACTGGCGTTGGTTATCCAGGGGAAAGCCCGCGATGCGCTGCTCGATACCTATCAACAAGAACGTCGCGATCACGCCAAAGCGATGATTGACCTGTCCGTGACGGCGGGCAACGTGCTGGCTCCGCCGAAACGCTGGCAGGGTACGTTACGTGACGGCGTTTCCTGGCTGCTGAATTATCTGCCGCCAGTAAAACGCTACTTCCTCGAAATGCGCTTCAAGCCGATGCCGCAATATTACGGCGGTGCGCTGGTGCGTGAGGGCGAAGCGAAGCACTCTCCGGTCGGCAAGATGTTTATTCAGCCGAAAGTCACGCTGGAAAACGGCGACGTGACGCTGCTCGATAACGCGATCGGCGCGAACTTCGCGGTAATTGGCTGGGGATGCAATCCACTGTGGGGGATGAGCGACGAGCAAATCCAGCAGTGGCGCGCGTTGGGCACACGCTTCATTCAGGTGGTGCCGGAAGTGCAAATTCATACCGCACAGGATAACCACGACGGCGTACTACGCGTGGGGGATACGCAAGGTCGCCTGCGTAGCTGGTTCGCGCAACACAATGCTTCGCTGGTGGTGATGCGCCCGGATCGCTTTGTTGCCGCCACCGCCATTCCGCAAACCCTGGGCAAGACCCTGAATAAACTGGCGTCGGTGATGACGCTGACCCGCCCTGATGCCGACGTTTCTGTCGAAAAGGTAGCCTGATATGCACGCTTATCTTCACTGTCTTTCCCACTCGCCGCTGGTGGGGTATGTCGACCCGGCACAAGAGGTACTCGATGAGGTCAATGGCGTGATTGCCAGCGCCCGCGAGCGTATTGCGGCTTTCTCCCCTGAACTGGTGGTGCTGTTTGCGCCAGATCACTACAACGGCTTTTTCTATGACGTGATGCCACCGTTCTGTTTAGGCGTTGGAGCGACGGCAATTGGTGATTTCGGCAGTGCGGCAGGTGAGCTGCCCGTGCCTGTGGAGCTGGCGGAGGCCTGTGCGCATGCCGTCATGAAGAGCGGGATCGATCTTGCCGTTTCTTACTGTATGCAGGTGGACCACGGGTTCGCCCAGCCGCTGGAGTTCCTGCTCGGTGGGCTGGATAAGGTGCCAGTTCTGCCTATGTTCATCAACGGTGTCGCCACGCCGCTGCCCGGTTTCCAGCGTACCCGCATGTTGGGGGAAGCCATTGGACGTTTCACCAGCACTCTCAATAAACGCGTGCTGTTCCTTGGGTCCGGTGGGCTTTCCCATCAGCCGCCGGTGCCAGAACTGGCGAAAGCCGATGCCCATATGCGCGACCGTCTATTGGGGAGCGGGAAAGATTTACCCGCCAGTGAGCGCGAATTGCGTCAGCAACGGGTGATTAGCGCCGCTGAGAAGTTTGTTGAGGATCAGAGAACGCTGCATCCGCTCAACCCGATTTGGGATAACCAGTTCATGACTTTGCTGGAGCAGGGACGCATACAGGAACTGGATGCCTTCAGTAACGAAGAGCTTTCCGCCATTGCCGGAAAGTCGACACATGAAATCAAAACCTGGGTCGCCGCTTTTGCCGCTATTTCTGCGTTTGGCAACTGGCGTAGCGAAGGGCGTTATTACCGCCCAATCCCGGAGTGGATTGCCGGATTTGGCTCGTTAAGCGCCAGAACAGAGAACTGAATATGCAGGAGAAGATGATGAGTTATCAGCCACAAACCGAAGCCGCCACCAGCCGTTTTCTGAATGTAGAAGAAGCGGGTAAAACGCTGCGCATCCATTTTAATGACTGCGGACAAGGCGACGAAACTGTTGTCCTGCTGCATGGTTCCGGCCCGGGTGCTACTGGCTGGGCGAACTTCAGCCGCAATATCGATCCGCTGGTAGAGGCGGGCTATCGGGTGATCCTGCTGGATTGTCCGGGTTGGGGCAAGAGCGATTCGATCGTTAATAGTGGTTCGCGATCGGATCTTAATGCACGAATCCTGAAAAGCGTGGTGGATCAACTGGATATCGCCAAAATCCACCTGCTGGGCAACTCGATGGGTGGCCATAGTTCTGTGGCGTTCACCCTTAACTGGCCGGAGCGCGTCGGCAAACTGGTGCTGATGGGCGGCGGTACGGGCGGCATGAGTTTGTTTACGCCGATGCCAACCGAAGGTATTAAGCGACTGAATCAGCTTTATCGTCAGCCGACTATCGAAAACCTGAAGCTGATGATGGATATCTTCGTTTTTGATACCAGCGATTTGACCGACGCCCTGTTTGAAGCGCGTCTGAATAATATGCTGTCGCGCCGCGATCACCTGGAAAACTTCGTTAAGAGCCTGGAAGCCAATCCGAAACAGTTCCCGGATTTTGGCCCACGGCTGGCGGAAATCAAAGCGCAAACCCTGATTGTCTGGGGGCGCAACGACCGCTTTGTGCCGATGGATGCGGGTCTGCGTCTGCTGTCCGGCATTGCCGGTTCTGAACTGCATATCTTCCGCGACTGTGGTCACTGGGCGCAGTGGGAACATGCCGACGCTTTCAATCAACTGGTGCTGAATTTCCTCGCACGCCCTTAAGGAACGGTCATGACGAAGCATACTCTTGAGCAACTGGCGGCGGATTTACGCCGCGCCGCAGAGCAGGGCGAAGCGATTGCGCCGCTGCGCGATCTGATTGGTATCGATAACGCTGAAGCGGCCTACGCCATTCAGCACATCAATGTGCAACATGACGTCGCGCAGGGGCGTCGCGTGGTGGGGCGTAAAGTGGGGCTGACGCATCCGAAAGTGCAGCAACAACTGGGCGTTGATCAACCGGATTTCGGGACATTATTTGCCGACATGTGTTATGGCGATAATGAAACCATTCCTTTTTCCCGTGTTCTGCAACCCCGCATTGAAGCGGAGATTGCACTGGTGTTGAACCGCGATCTACCCGCAACCGATATCACCTTCGACGAATTGTATAACGCCATTGAATGGGTACTTCCGGCGCTGGAAGTGGTGGGGAGCCGCATTCGCGACTGGTCGATTCAGTTTGTCGATACCGTGGCAGATAACGCCTCCTGTGGGGTGTATGTCATCGGCGGTCCGGCGCAACGTCCGGCGGGGTTCGACCTGAAAAACTGCGCCATGAAGATGACGCGTAATAACGAAGAGGTTTCCAGCGGGCGTGGCAGCGAATGCCTGGGACATCCGCTTAATGCCGCCGTCTGGCTGGCACGCAAAATGGCCAGTCTGGGTGAACCGCTGCGCGCCGGAGATATCATTCTTACCGGGGCATTAGGTCCGATGGTGGCGGTGAATGCGGGCGATCGTTTTGAAGCCCATATCGAAGGCATAGGTTCAGTTGCTGCGACATTTTCAAGCGCAGCCCCAAAAGGAAGTCTGTCATGAGTAAGCGTAAAGTCGCCATTATCGGTTCAGGCAACATTGGCACCGATCTGATGATTAAAATTTTGCGTCACGGTCAGCATCTGGAGATGGCGGTGATGGTCGGCATTGATCCTCAGTCCGACGGTCTGGCGCGTGCCAGACGTATGGGCGTTGCCACCACCCATGAAGGGGTGATCGGGCTGATGAACATGCCTGAATTTGCTGATATCGACATTGTATTTGATGCGACCAGCGCCGGTGCTCATGTGAAAAACGATGCCGCTTTGCGCGAAGCGAAACCGGATATTCGCTTAATTGACCTGACGCCTGCTGCCATCGGCCCTTACTGCGTGCCGGTCGTTAATCTCGAGGAGAACGTCGCTCAACTGAACGTCAACATGGTCACCTGCGGCGGCCAGGCCACCATTCCAATGGTGGCGGCAGTTTCACGCGTGGCGCGTGTTCATTACGCCGAAATTATCGCTTCTATCGCCAGCAAATCTGCCGGACCTGGCACGCGTGCCAATATCGATGAATTTACGGAAACCACTTCCCGAGCCATTGAAGTGGTGGGCGGCGCGGCAAAAGGGAAGGCAATTATCGTGCTTAACCCAGCAGAGCCACCGTTGATGATGCGTGACACGGTGTATGTATTGAGCGACGAAGCTTCACAAGATGATATCGAAGCCTCAATCAATGAAATGGCTGAGGCGGTGCAGGCTTACGTACCGGGATATCGCCTGAAACAGCGCGTGCAGTTTGAAGTTATCCCGCAGGATAAACCGGTTAATTTGCCGGGCGTGGGGCAGTTCTCCGGGCTGAAAACGGCTGTCTGGCTGGAAGTCGAAGGCGCAGCACATTATCTGCCTGCCTATGCGGGCAACCTCGACATTATGACTTCCAGTGCGCTGGCGACAGCGGAAAAAATGGCCCAGTCACTGGCGCGCAAGGCAGGAGAAGCGGCATGAACGATAAAAAACTTTATATCTCGGACGTCACGTTGCGTGATGGTATGCACGCCATTCGTCATCAGTATTCATTGGAAAACGTTCGCCAGGTTGCCAAAGCACTGGACGATGCCCGCGTGGATTCGATTGAAGTGGCCCACGGCGACGGTTTGCAAGGTTCCAGCTTTAACTATGGTTTCGGCGCACATAGCGACCTTGAATGGATTGAAGCGGCGGCGGATGTGGTGAAGCACGCCAAAATCGCGACGTTGTTGCTGCCTGGAATCGGCACTATTCACGATCTGAAAAATGCCTGGCAGGCTGGCGCGCGGGTGGTTCGTGTGGCTACGCACTGTACCGAAGCTGATGTTTCCGCCCAGCATATTCAGTATGCCCGCGAGCTCGGAATGGACACCGTTGGCTTTCTGATGATGAGCCATATGACCACGCCGGAGAATCTCGCAAAGCAGGCAAAGCTGATGGAAGGCTACGGTGCGACCTGTATTTATGTGGTGGATTCTGGCGGTGCGATGAACATGAGCGATATCCGTGACCGTTTCCGCGCCCTGAAAGCAGTGCTGAAACCAGAAACGCAAACCGGCATACACGCTCACCATAACCTGAGTCTTGGCGTGGCGAACTCTATCGCGGCGGTGGAAGAGGGCTGCGACCGAATCGATGCCAGTCTCGCGGGAATGGGCGCGGGCGCAGGTAACGCGCCGCTGGAAGTGTTTATTGCCGCCGCGGATAAACTGGGTTGGCAGCATGGGACCGATCTCTATGCGTTAATGGATGCCGCTGACGACCTGGTGCGTCCGTTGCAGGATCGTCCGGTACGAGTCGATCGCGAAACGCTGGCGCTGGGATACGCCGGTGTTTACTCCAGCTTCCTGCGTCACTGTGAAACGGCGGCGGCGCGTTATGGCTTAAGCGCGGTGGATATTCTCGTTGAGTTGGGCAAACGCCGGATGGTTGGCGGTCAGGAGGATATGATCGTCGATGTGGCGCTGGATCTGCGCAACAACAAATAATGATGACTGCCGAGAACGTGCATTTTGTATGCCCATCCCAGCACGACTGCCGGATGCGGCGTAAACGCCTTGTTCGGCCTACATTTTCTTCGCCTGTAGGCAGTCATTAAATGGTTCTGATTACGCGGCTGGCAATGTATCAGCCGCGATTCACCTGCACTCGCAACGAGGTTCATCTTATGTCGACTCGTATCCCTTCATCATCTTCATCCCGCCTGATGCTGACCATCGGGCTTTGTTTTTTGGTCGCTCTGATGGAAGGACTGGATCTTCAGGCGACTGGCATTGCGGCGGGTGGCATCGCCCAGGCTTTCGCACTCGATAAAATGCAAATGGGCTGGATATTCAGCGCCGGAATACTCGGTTTGCTACCCGGCGCGCTGGTTGGCGGAATGCTGGCGGACCGTTATGGTCGTAAGCGTATTTTAATTAGCTCAGTTGCGCTGTTTGGTTTGTTCTCACTGGCAACGGCGATTGCCTGGGATTTCCCCTCACTGGTCTTTGCGCGGCTGATGACCGGTGTCGGGCTGGGGGCGGCGTTGCCGAATCTTATCGCCCTGACGTCTGAAGCCGCAGGGCCACGTTTTCGTGGGACGGCAGTGAGCCTGATGTATTGCGGTGTTCCCATTGGCGCGGCGCTGGCGGCGACGCTGGGTTTCGCGGGGGCAAACTTAGCATGGCAAATGGTGTTTTGGGTCGGTGGTGTGGTGCCGTTGATTCTGGTGCCGCTATTAATGCGCTGGCTGCCGGAGTCGGCGGTGTTCGCTGGCGAAAAACAGGCTGCGCCACCACTGCGTGCGTTATTTGCGCCAGAAACGGCTACCGCGACGCTGCTGCTGTGGTTGTGTTATTTCTTCACTCTGCTGGTGGTCTACATGTTGATCAACTGGCTACCGCTGCTTTTGGTGGAGCAAGGATTGCAGCCATCGCAGGCGGCAGGGGTGATGTTTGCACTGCAAATGGGTGCGGCAAGCGGGACGTTAATGTTGGGCGCATTGATGGATAAGCTGCGTCCAGTAACCATGTCGCTACTGATTTATAGCGGCATGTTAGCTTCGCTGCTGGCGCTGGGAACGGTGTCGTCATTTAACGGTATGTTGCTGGCGGGATTCGTCGCGGGGTTGTTTGCGACAGGTGGGCAAAGCGTTTTGTATGCCCTGGCACCGTTGTTTTACAGTTCGCAGATCCGCGCAACAGGTGTGGGAACAGCCGTGGCGGTAGGGCGTCTGGGGGCTATGAGCGGTCCGTTACTGGCCGGGAAAATGCTGGCATTAGGCACTGGCACGGTTGGCGTAATGGCCGCTTCTGCGCCGGGTATTCTTGTTGCCGGCCTGGCAGTGTTTATTTTGATGAGCAGGAGATCACGAATGCAGCCGTGTGCAGATGCCTGACGCGCCTTATTAAGCAGGGGCGAAAGGGACTTCCCCCCAATACACCTACGGCGTTTACAGGTATACTCGCTAAAAATTATTCAGCGGGTTTGGAAACAAAGATGGCAAAACTTACCTTACAAGAGCAGTTGCTCAAAGCAGGATTAGTCACCAGCAAAAAAGCGGCGAAGGTCGAGAGAACGGCGAAAAAATCGCGCGTTCAGGCGCGTGAAGCTCGGGCGGCGGTAGAAGAAAATAAAAAAGGCACAGCTTGAGCGTGATAAACAGCTTAGTGAGCAGCAAAAACAAGCGGCGTTGGCGAAAGAATATAAAGCTCAGGTGAAGCAGCTTATCGAAATGAACCGGATCACCATTGCCAATGGCGATATCGGTTTTAACTTTACCGATGGCAATCTGATTAAGAAGATTTTTGTCGATAAGCTCACACAAACGCAGTTGATTAATGGTCGTCTGGCGATTGCACGTTTGCAGATCGATAACAATAGCGAAGGTGAATACGCCATTATTCCCGCCAGCGTTGCCGATAAAATTGCTCAGCGTGATGCCAGCAGTATTGTGTTGCACAGCGCGCTCAGCGCCGAAGAGCAGGATGAAGACGATCCGTATGCTGACTTCAAAGTGCCTGATGATTTGATGTGGTAAACATTGATAAATCGTGTGCAGATGCCTGATGCGACGCTTTGCGAGTCTTATCATGCCTACGGTTTCCAGGCGAAATGTAGGCGGATAAGGCGTTCACGCCGCATCCGGCAGTCGTGCACTATTATCAACGCATATTCAGTTTATTGGCGTGGTACGCAATATGCTCGCCAATAAAACTGGAGACAAAATAATAGCTGTGATCATAACCCTCGTGATAACGGATTAACGTCTTGATATTCATCTCCTGGCAGATCTTTTCAAGATTTGAAGTCCGCAGCTGTTCTGCGTAAAAATCATCACTCAACCCCTGATCAACCATTATTTCCGCAACGCGTTGACCTTGTGAAATAAGGCTCACCGGATCGTAATCCAACCAGGCTTCTTTATTTTCACCAAGATACGCGGCAAAGGCTTGCTGTCCCCACGGTACTTGCGATGGGGAGACAATGGGCGAAAACGCCGAGACGCTGGCATATTCATCTGGGTTACGTAACGCCAGCACCAGCGCGCCCAGCCCGCCCATAGAATGACCCGATATCGACTTTCTTGCCGTTGCTGGAAAATGTTTCAGCACTAAATCTGGTAGCTCGCTGCGGATGTAGTCATACATTTTGAAATGTTCATTCCACGGCGCTTGTGTTGCGTTCAGGTAGAACCCGGCACCTTGCCCGAGATCGTAACGGTCGGCATCTGCGACATGACTGCCTCGCGGACTGGTGTCTGGCGCAACAACAATAATGTTGTGCTCCGCCGCGTAACGTTGCATCCCCGATTTAGTAATGAAATTCTGCTCGTTGCAGGTCAGGCCCGAAAGCCAGTACAGCACCGGTAATTTTTCATTCCCGGCTTTTGGTGGGAGATAGACGCCGACATTCATTTCACATTTCAGTGATTGGGAATAATGCCGATACACATTTTGCCAGCCGCCAAAGCTGGCATGTTTTTCAATGAGTTCCATCAGTCATTATCTCACGGTTAATCCCCCGGACGGCTGCCCGGGGAGAGTATTAAGAACCCCGTCTGAACTGGACGGGTAAACCTGCGGGAAATCAGTAACGAATTACGGTTCGAATGGATTTGCCTTCATGCATCAGGTCAAAGGCGTCATTAATTTCATCCAGGCTCATGGTATGCGTGACAAACGGTTCCAGATCGATATCGCCTTTCATCGCATCTTCAACCATACCCGGTAACTGGGAACGACCTTTCACGCCGCCAAACGCGGAACCTTTCCATACGCGACCGGTGACCAACTGGAATGGACGGGTGGAGATTTCCTGACCAGAACCAGCTACCCCGATGATCACCGACTGACCCCAGCCGCGGTGCGCACTTTCCAGCGCCGCACGCATCACGTTGACGTTACCGATGCATTCAAAGGTATGGTCGATACCCCATTTGTTGATATCCAGCAGGACATCTTTAATCGGTTTGTCGTAGTCATTCGGGTTAATGCAGTCGGTAGCACCGAAGCGACGCGCCAGATCGAATTTCTTCGGGTTCGTATCGATAGCGATAATCCGTCCCGCTTTCGCCTGACGCGCGCCCTGAACCACTGCCAGACCAATCGCGCCAAGACCAAATACGGCAACAGAATCACCTGGCTGGACTTTAGCCGTGTTGTGTACCGCGCCAATACCGGTGGTCACGCCACAGCCCAGCAGGCAGACGTGTTCGTGGTTTGCTTCTGGATTAATTTTGGCCAGAGACACTTCCGCGACCACGGTGTATTCACTGAATGTAGAGCATCCCATGTAGTGATAAAGCGGCTGCCCGTTGTAAGAAAAACGGGTGGTGCCGTCTGGCATCAGGCCTTTACCCTGGGTTTCGCGAACTGCAACACAGAGGTTGGTTTTGCCGGAACGACAGAACTCACACTCGCCGCACTCTGCGGTGTAAAGCGGGATCACATGGTCGCCAGGTTTGACGCTGGTTACGCCTTCACCGACTTCAACCACAACGCCGGCCCCTTCGTGACCGAGAACTACCGGGAATACACCTTCCGGGTCATCGCCGGAGAGGGTAAATGCGTCGGTATGGCAAACGCCGGTATGGGTGACTTTAATCAGCACTTCACCTTTTTTCGGTGGTGCAACGTCAATTTCAACGATTTCCAGCGGTTTACCGGGAGCAAATGCAACGGCAGCACGTGATTTCATCTCTCGCTCTTCCTCAATATGGTAATAGATTCAGCTATTTAAGATAGGCACGAACCAGTTCAATAGTGTCGTCAACGGATTGGCTGACTTCGCGGCTGTAGCAGTCATTTCGGTCAAACGTTTCCCGGATATGGCTTTCAAGCACTTCTGCCATCAGCCCGTTAGCCGCGCCCCGAACGGCAGCGATCTGTTGGAGTATGGCACGGCATTCGGCATCACCCTCCAGCGACCGTTCCAGAGCATCAATTTGCCCCCGAATACGACGAACTCGAGTAAGGACCTTTTTCTTCTCTTCCGGAGTACTGGGCATTTCGCACCTCATCATCTGCACGCAATATACTATAGGGGGGTATGCTATATGTCAATGCATACCCCCCTATAGTATATAACACTGGGAGAATAAAATTTATCCGGTGAATGTAGTCGGATAACAAAAAGGAAAGAGGGGCCTAATCGACAGGGAAGGCCGCCCCGGATAGCGGGCGGCAGAAGCAATCAGAATTTCCAGGTCAGATGGGCTGCAAGTTGCAGACCGTTATAATCATCGGTTGGGGTGTCGTACCACACTTTACCTGCCGTCAGCCCGAGATTAAGTTGCTCAGTCAGCGGTTGAATACGTTGCAGACTGACGCTCTTCATGCTGCCGTAGCGTGTTTCTGGCGTCCAGTCATAGGTGTAAGCGCCTGTTCCGCGGCTTAGCCATAGTTGCGTATAACCAGTGCCGCGCGGGTCATTCAGACGCACGGAAATCATATTGCTGTAACTACCACCTGCATCGCTGGAGTCATAATGGGTATAGCGGTAGCTGGAGATCACCGGGCCAGTATAGAGGGATACGCCGCCTTGCCAGGCATCGACTTCGACATCATCGTAATATTTAGTGTAGCGATAACCGGTCGTGAAAAGCGTTTTTGGCAACAGGGCCAGGTTAATATCCTGACGAAAATCCTGGCGGGCAAAGACCGGCGTATTATCCGCAAAGGCAATACCCGTTCGGGTTGTCAGCCAGTTATTCCATTTATACCAGACCGCACCCTGACCGCGAGTGGCATTGAAATGTTCAGTTTCATAATCACGACGCCCCTGGGAAAGATTAAAAAGCAGCGTTGCGTTTTCAACTTTCGCCACCAGTTCAGCATACGCTAAATTACGATTGCCATGATCGCCAGAATAATCGGTAAAATCGTAGCCCGCGGTAATGGAAGTTAACCCGGCATAAGCGGGCAATGTGCTAAAAATGGCCGCCGCTAATAACGTCCGTTTTATCATTTTAATCTCCTGTACGGATAAGTTCTTGTCGGAGTGAATAAGTTCCGGTAGGTAAATTACGTTCTACAATCACGCGCGGGCCAAGTTGCGTGTTCGGGGAAATAATTCGCCCAGGCAAAATAATAACTTGTACGCCAAGGCGTGAACGCTGTCCGATATAACAACCTAATTTATCGCATCCGGTAGCGATAATTCCCTCTGGAGTTCGAACAGACACGGGCTGTTCATCCAGACGATGATTACTGGTACGTACTTGTGCGCCCAAATATGCCTGGTTTGCGACTACCGAGTCGGCAATAAAACATTGCGGACCAATCGTTGCTTCCGCTTCAATAACCGCATTTTTAATTTCGGTGGCGAAACCAATTTTTTACGCCATTGCTGATTATTGTGCCAGGACGAATAAACGCATAATTACCTATCAGGCAGTTTGCGCCAATCACTACCGGACCCTGAATAACGGCACCGTGACAAATACGGGTATTCGCGCCGATAACAACTTCACCTGCAGTTTCATCAATAATTACCTGGTCTGCAATCTGAATATTTTTCTCTTTAACATTAAGCTTCAGAAAGTTTTTCAGTTCCTGTGACAGAAGGTTGGGAATAAGCGGTTGACGCTTCCACCAGTGCGGAATAGCGGGTGGGTTTGTCGCGCTGAGGTTCGCGTCCAGTAAAAAAGGCAATAAGTCCATAAATAATCCAGATGGCATAAGCTAATAATACATACACAACGGAAAGCGGCGCTAAAGGCACCAACAACCAGCAACGATGAAACCAGGCGCTAAAAGCACCAATAACACAAACTACGCCGACCCAGATAAGCGGAAACATTGCCAACACCACACCATGCGGCCCGGTGGTGATGAATTCATTAAACCAGGTAGTGAGATAAATCCCAACGCCATAAAGCACAACCAACAGCATAGGAAATATACTGAAGATACCGAAGCGGCTAAATAAAAGTCTTTTATGCAGGCGCATACAGACCGCGTAGCCCACAATCCAACGCCGCCAGCGACGCCATTCCTCACGCGGGCTGTTGCATTCCTGTGGGTATACGATGCAGCGATTCGCCTGCCGAATACGATAGCCGTTTGCCACCAATGTCCAGGTGAGATCAAGGTCTTCGACTTTAGTACGATCAGAGAAACCGAACTTACGCAATACATCAGTACGGAACATCCCGCAGGCACCGCTGATAATAAACGGTGCGCCGCCCAGGAGCTGCTGTAGCGTGCGCTTCATAACAATCATCGGCAACTTTACGGTCGCGCGGATGTGCGGTAACAGCCCCGCGCCTTTCAACGCAGTAGAGGGAATGCCGCCTACGGCATCAGCACCGCGCTCAATTTCTGCCAGCATATAGCCCATTCCGTCTTGATCGGGCGGAACATAGGTGTCGGCATCACTTAAAAAAACCTGGTCGCAGGTGGCGTAATTGAGGCCATTCATCAGCGCACCACCTTTACCGGTATTTTTTTGCGTGACGGCAACAAAGCGGTCGCCCCATTTGCGTTTGACTTCCGCCATGACCGCTTCGGTATTGTCCGTGGAGCCGTCGTTAACGCAAATTACCCGGCAAAAATAAGGGTTACGCAGCAGATTATCCAGTGACTGCGCCAGACACGGGCCTTCGTTATAAGCAGGTATAATGGCGTCAATACAGCCTTTTTTTTGGCTGGGCTTACGCCTTAACGTACTCAGGAACCATAGCAATATTGCTACGGCCATACAGATAAATATCCAGGTTTTCATGCAATTTGCTCAAAGAATCATTTTATGAATTACAAAGCCTTCACCCAGATCGCTATTGACCTGTTGCCCGCGAAATTGTGCAACTGCACGCAGGCGATCATGACGCATATAATCGCGTCGTTCCTGGCTTTTATGTTTTTTTAATGCAGCAAGTTTGACTGTGAAATATTCTTCTTTAACGGATTCAAAAACCTGAGGCATAAATGAAAGCCAGGTACTCGGGGTTTCGTAGCCGAGAATTTGTGGAATAGTTCGGCAGGCAACCATTGAGGCTTGATAGACTGCAAGATGATCCTGATGGCGGTCAGCATCATGCATGGTGTATACACGAATGATTTCTACATCAGACGGAATTTGATTTTTAATGATGTCTTCCAGGGCGGAAATCATATCATTGAGCTGTAAATGAGCGCGGGTGTCAGCAAAATTAAGATGAATAGTTTGGTGGCACCCTAATATCTTTAGGGCGTTGCGCGATTCTTCATGGCGATCGATTATTCCATCTGTGCCAGAGTTGCCGGTAGTCATCACCACGGCTGCGATATAAATTCCTTTTTGCGCAAGACGAGCAAGCGATGCGCCACAGCCTAATTCTATATCGTCAGGATGTGCGCCAATAGCAAGGATACCCTTTCTTTTATTTGCCGAAGAAAGGAGGGCTGAATCTAAAACCTTATCCACTTAATGACACTCCATTTTATTTATTATACTACAAGCACAACGATGCACTCAGAGACGTAATCTCTGGCGCAGCCAGATGCTAATTTATAAGTGTTAAATGTTGCTAATAATTGAAAAGCCAGGGCTTTCAGATCCGGGGGGGCGACTGGTTAATGTTTTTATGCAATTCATATGTTAAGTGTTTGTATGTTTGGTATGTATAGTTATTTTGTTTTATACATTGTATTTAGATGTGATTTAGTTTGTCAATTAATTGCATTTAAAAAATATGTTCTGTGAACAAGTATTGTTTATATACATTATGTGAATGTAATATGCGAGTGATTGAGAATGATACAGTGATATATATAATGCGAATATAATAGTTTTATTATATGTATTGATATTGATAGAAATAATGAAGTAATAAATCTCGTAATGTGGTTGTTTATGCATCACTAAAATGAAGTGTAGTAATTTTCCCAATTGTTAGAACGGAGTAATTGCATATTTAATCTTTCCTTTGCCGTTTTTTTGCTAAGAATAAAATCATCTGTGCGATAACGACTAATTCTTTTAATGAATGTTTTTATTCCTGAATACTGCTCCCATAACAAGACAGGGGAGCAGACAATCATGGCAATTTCATCGCGTAACACACTTCTTGCCGCACTGGCATTCATCGCTTTTCAGGCACAGGCGGTGAACGTCACCGTGGCGTATCAAACCTCAGCCGAACCGGCGAAAGTGGCTCAGGCCGACAACACCTTTGCTAAAGAAAGCGGAGCAACCGTGGACTGGCGTAAGTTTGACAGCGGAGCCAGCATCGTGCGGGCGCTGGCTTCAGGCGACGTGCAAATCGGCAACCTCGGTTCCAGCCCGTTAGCGGTTGCAACCAGCCAACAGGTGCCGATTGAAGTCTTCTTGCTGGCGTCAAAACTGGGTAACTCCGAAGCGCTGGTGGTAAAGAAAACTATCAGTAAACCGGAAGACTTGATTGGTAAACGCATCGCCGTACCGTTTATCTCCACCACCCACTACAGCCTGCTGGCGGCGCTGAAACACTGGGGTATTAAACCCGGGCAAGTGGAGATTGTGAACCTGCAGCCGCCCGCGATTATCGCCGCATGGCAGCGGGGAGACATTGATGGTGCTTATGTCTGGGCACCGGCGGTTAACGCCATGGAAAAAGATGGCAAGGTGCTGACCGATTCTGAACAGGTCGGGCAGTGGGGCGCGCCGACACTGGACGTCTGGGTCGTGCGGAAAGATTTTGCCGAGAAACATCCAGAGGTCGTGAAAGCGTTCGCCAAAAGCGCCATCGATGCTCAGCAACCGTACATTGCTAACCCAGACGTGTGGCTGAAACAGCCGGAAAACATCAGCAAACTGGCGCGTTTAAGCGGCGTGCCTGAAGGTGACGTTCCGGGGCTGGTGAAGGGGAATACCTATCTGACGCAGCAGCAACAAACGGCAGAACTGACCGGACCGGTGAATAAAGCGATCATCGATACCGCGCAGTTTTTGAAAGATCAGGGCAAAGTCCCTGCCGTGGCGAATGATTACAGCCAGTACGTGACCTCGCGCTTCGTGCAATAAAAGGAGGCGCAGATGCTGCAAATCTCTCATCTTTACGCCGATTATGGCGGCAAACCGGCACTGGAAGATATCAACCTGACGCTGGAAAGCGGCGAGCTTCTGGTAGTTCTGGGGCCGTCTGGCTGCGGCAAAACTACGTTGCTGAATTTGATTGCCGGTTTTGTGCCTTATCAGCATGGCAGCATTCAACTGGCGGGTAAGGGTATTCAGGGACCGGGGGCAGAGCGTGGCGTAGTTTTTCAGAATGAAGGGCTACTACCGTGGCGCAATGTACAGGACAACGTGGCATTCGGCCTGCAACTGGCAGGCGTAGAGAAAATGCAGCGACTGGAAATCGCGCACCAGATGCTGAAAAAAGTCGGCCTGGAAGGGGCGGAAAAACGCTATATCTGGCAGCTTTCCGGCGGTCAACGTCAGCGGGTAGGGATTGCCCGCGCGCTGGCGGCGAATCCCCAGCTGTTATTACTCGACGAACCGTTTGGCGCGCTGGACGCCTTCACCCGCGATCAGATGCAAACCCTGCTGCTGAAACTCTGGCAGGAGACGGGCAAGCAGGTGCTGTTGATTACCCACGATATAGAAGAAGCGGTGTTTATGGCGACTGAACTGGTTCTGCTTTCATCCGGCCCTGGCCGCGTGCTGGAGCGGCTGCCGCTCAACTTTGCTCGCCGCTTTGTTGCCGGGGAACCGAGCCGCAGCATCAAGTCCGATCCACAATTCATCGCCATGCGCGAATATGTTTTAAGCCGCGTATTTGAGCAACGGGAGGCATTCTCATGAGTGTGCTCATTAATGAAAAACTGCATTCGCATCGGCTGAAATGGCGCTGGCCGCTCTCGCGTCAGGTGACCTTAAGCATTGGCACGTTAGCGGTTTTACTCACTGTATGGTGGGCGGTGGCGGCGCTGCAACTGATTAGCCCGCTGTTTTTGCCGCCACCGCAACAGGTCCTGGCAAAACTGCTCACCATTGCCGGACCGCAGGGATTTATGGACGCCACGCTGTGGCAGCATCTGGCAGCCAGCCTGACGCGCATTTTGCTGGCGCTACTCGCGGCGGTGTTGATCGGTATTCCGGTCGGGATCGCCATGGGGCTAAGCCCGACGGTGCGCGGCATTCTGGATCCGATAATCGAGCTTTATCGTCCGGTGCCGCCGCTGGCTTATTTGCCGCTGATGGTGATCTGGTTTGGTATTGGCGAAACCTCGAAGATCTTACTGATCTATTTAGCGATTTTTGCACCGGTGGCGATGTCGGCGCTGGCGGGGGTGAAAAGCGCGCAGCAGGTTCGCATTCGTGCCGCCCAGTCGCTGGGTGCCAGTCGTGCGCAGGTGCTGTGGTTTGTCATTTTGCCCGGCGCGCTGCCGGAAATCCTCACCGGATTACGCATTGGTCTGGGTGTGGGCTGGTCTACGCTGGTAGCGGCGGAGCTGATTGCCGCGACGCGCGGTTTAGGATTTATGGTTCAGTCAGCGGGTGAATTTCTCGCGACTGACGTGGTGCTGGCGGGGATCGCGGTGATTGCGATTATCGCTTTTCTTTTAGAACTGGGTTTGCGCGCGTTACAGCGCCGCCTGACGCCCTGGCATGGAGAAGTACAATGAGTGAACGTCTGAGCATTACCCCGCTGGGGCCGTATATTGGCGCACAAATTTCGGGTGCCGACCTGACGCGCCCGTTAAGCGATAATCAGTTTGAACAGCTTTACCATGCGGTGCTGCGCCATCAGGTGGTGTTTCTGCGCGATCAAGCTATTACGCCGCAGCAGCAACGCGCGCTGGCCCAACGTTTTGGCGAACTGCATATTCATCCTGTTTACCCTCATGCCGAAGGGGTTGACGAGATCATCGTCCTGGATACTCATAACGATAATCCGCCGGATAACGACAACTGGCATACCGATGTGACATTTATTGAAACGCCACCCGCAGGGGCGATTCTGGCGGCAAAAGAGTTACCCTCGACCGGCGGCGATACGCTCTGGACCAGCGGTATTGCGGCCTATGAGGCGCTCTCTGTTCCCTTCCGCCAGCTGCTGAGCGGGTTGCGTGCGGAGCATGATTTCCGTAAATCGTTCCCGGAATACAAATACCGCAAAACCGAGGAGGAGCATCAACGCTGGCGCGAGGCGGTCGCGAAAAATCCGCCGTTGCTACATCCGGTGGTGCGAACGCATCCGGTGAGCGGTAAACAGGCGCTGTTTGTGAATGAAGGCTTTACCACGCGAATTGTTGATGTCAGCGAGAAAGAGAGCGAAGCCTTGTTAGGTTTTTTGTTTGCCCATATCACCAAACCGGAGTTTCAGGTGCGCTGGAGCTGGCAACCGAATGATATTGCGATTTGGGATAACCGTGTGACTCAGCACTATGCCAATGCGGATTACCTGCCACAGCGGCGGATTATGCATCGGGCGACGATTCTTGGGGATATTCCGTTTTATCGGGCGGGGTAAGGGGGGAAATGCCGGGTTGGATAACCCGGCATAATGATCATTAACGCAGAATCTTCTTCTCAGCCAAATCCAGCGCAAAGTAGCTGAAAATCAGATCCGCACCCGCACGCTTAATTGAACCTAAGCTTTCGAGCACGACTTTCTCTTCATCTATAGCACCCGCCAGCGCGGCGAACTTAATCATCGCGTACTCACCGCTCACCTGATACGCGCCAATCGACAATTCAGTACGTTCACGCAGCTCACGCACGATGTCGAGGTACGCTCCAGCAGGTTTAACCATCAGGCAGTCTGCGCCCTGGGCTTCATCCAGCAGTGACTCACGAATCGCCTCACGACGGTTCATTGGGTTCATCTGATAGCTTTTGCGGTCGCCTTTTAATGCGCTTCCGGCAGCTTCACGGAACGGGCCATAAAAGGAGGAGGCGAACTTGGTCGAATACGACATAATCGCCGTATCTTTAAAGCCCGCAGCGTCCAGCGCCTGGCGAATCGCTTGTACCTGGCCATCCATTGCGGCGGAAGGGGCGATGAAGTCTGCACCTGCAGCAGCTGCAACCACGGCCTGCTTGCCTAAATTTTCCAGGGTCGCGTCGTTGTCGACGCCATGCTCGCACAGCACACCGCAGTGACCGTGAGAAGTGTATTCACAGAAACAGGTGTCTGACATGACGATCATTTCTGGCACGGTCTGCTTGCAGATGCGCGACATACGCGCCACCAGACCATCTTCCCGCCAGGCATCGCTGCCGGTTTCATCGGTATGGTGAGAGATGCCGAAAGTCATCACGGAACGAATACCGGCGTTGGCGATGCGTTCAATTTCGCGTGCCAGATGTTTCTCTGGAATGCGCATCACGCCTGGCATGGCTTCAACGGCTTTGTAGTCGTCAATTTCTTCTTCAACAAAGATCGGCAACACCAGGTCGTTAAGGCTAAGTGTTGTCTCTTCAAACATAGCGCGCAGCGCAGGAGATTTGCGCAGGCGACGAGGGCGTTGGATTAAGTCTGTCATGGTCTGCCTGATGTTTGTGGAATCGAGGGGCATAGTATACCTGAAGCAGGGTGGGGATGTTTTACGAAAGTTGTCGCGATGTTGACAAGAAGAGAATGAATGAGAGGCCAGGACATCTTTGTAATAGAAATAGCAATAATTTCATATTCACTGAAAATATTTTTAATTTTTATTTATAGTCATGGATTATTGTTTTTGGGGATTTGGTTGCGTTATCAAAAACGGAATGATTTAAAGTTCATTGGTTATTGATAGATTATTTGTCTGGTTTGTGTGTTTGATATTTTAAATGCATATGCTTTAAAAATGGAAATCCTGTTAACTTGTTGAAACATTAAGCCTTTATCAATTTTTTCTTTGTGTGTTCCTCCGTGCTTTATATATGTCCGTAACCGGACTTCGGGGAAAGAATAATTGAACCATTCCTCAATAACGCCGCATAATCGTTAGCGCGAAACATAATATGTTTTCTATGCATTGATAATTGATGGATCAACTTATTACGTCCCTGAGGAGGGATGACAAATGCACTCCTGGAAAAAGAAACTTGTAGTATCACAATTAGCATTGGCTTGCACTCTGGCTATCACCTCTCAGGCTAATGCAGCGACCAACGATATTTCTGGTCAAACTTACAATACTTTTCATCACTACAACGACGCCACCTATGCTGATGACGTTTACTATGATGGTTATGTAGGCTGGAACAACTATGCCGCTGATAGCTATTACAACGGCGATATCTACCCGGTCATTAATAACGCTACTGTTAACGGCGTGATTTCTACCTACTATCTGGACGACGGTATTTCTACCAATACCAATGCCAATAGTCTGACAATCAAAAACAGCACTATTCACGGTATGATTTATTCCGAGTGCATGACAACTGATTGTGCTGATCGTGCGAATGATTATTACCATGATCGTCTGGCGCTGACTGTTGATAATTCAACAATCGACGACAACTACGAACACTACACATATAACGGCACCTACAATAATGCCGCTGATACTCATGTTGTAGACGTTTATAACATTGGTACGGCTATCACTCTGGATCAGGAAGTTGATCTGTCCATCACTAATAACTCTCACGTAGCGGGTATTACGCTGACTCAGGGTTATGAGTGGGAAGATATCGACGACAACACTGTCAGCACTGGTGTAAACAGCAGCGAAGTATTTAATAACACCATCACTGTTAAAGATTCTACCGTGACCTCTGGTTCATGGACTGATGAAGGTACTACTGGTTGGTTTGGTAATACTGGTAATGCCAGTGATTACAATGGTGATGGGTGGAATGCTGATGATGTTGCATTAGCTGTTATTGCACATCCATATGCTGATAACGCCATGCAAACCACTGCAACATTCGACAATTCTACACTGATGGGCGATGTATTCTTCTCAAGTAATTTTGATGAGAACTTCTTCCCACAAGGTCGTGATAGCTATCGTGATGCTGATGGTGATGTAGATACTAACGGTTGGGATGGTACTGATCGCCTGGATCTGACCCTGAACAATGGCAGCAAGTGGGTCGGTGCGGCAATGTCTGCACATCAGGTTGATCTGGGTTCAGATATTGGGACAGATACCGATGGTGACGGTGATGTTGATAACGATATCCTTGATGGTAAGATCGATAAAAATAGCCCGTTGGATGGTATTTACGATGCTTATGCGATGGGTTCCGACGCAACTGCAACTCTGATCGATATCGCAGCTAACAGCCTGTGGCCTTCATCAACTGTTGGTGTAGAAAATAGCGACTCTGAATATAGCGAATTTGATCACATCATCGGTAACGAAGTTTACCAGAGCGGTCTGTTCAATGTGACCCTGAACACCGGTTCACAGTGGGATACCACCAAAACTTCTCTGATTGATACTCTGAGCATCAACAGTGGTTCAACTGTTAATGTTGCTGATTCAACGCTGATTTCTGACTCTATCTCTCTGACAGGTCTTTCTGCGCTGAACATCAACGAAGATGGTCATGTTGCAACTGATTCACTGACTGTCGACAACAGTACCGTAACCATTTCTGATGAAGTTTCTGCTGGTTGGGCTGTAGGTGATGCTGCTCTGTATGCCAACAACATCAAAGTGACTAACGACGGTATCCTGGATGTAGGTAACACTGCGGCGAATGCTCTGCAGGTTGATACTCTGAACCTGACCAGCACTACTGATACCAGTGGTAACATTCACGCTGGTGTGTTCAATATCGAAAGCAACCGCTTCGTACTTGATGCCGACCTGACCAACGACCGTACCAACGATACTACCAAGTCAAACTACGGTTATGGTTTAATCGCAATGAACTCTGATGGTCACCTGACCATTAACGGTAACGGCGATAACGACAACACTGCTTCTATCGAAGCTGGTCAGAACGAAGTTGATAACAACGGTGACCATGTTGCAGCTGCAACCGGTAACTACAAAGTTCGTATCGACAACGCTACTGGTGCTGGTTCTATCGCTGACTACAACGGCAACGAGCTGATCTACGTTAACGACAAAAACAGCAACGCGACCTTCTCTGCTGCTAACAAAGCTGACCTGGGGTGCATACACCTATCAGGCTGAACAGCGCGGTAACACCGTTGTTCTGCAACAGATGGAGCTGACCGACTACGCTAACATGGCGCTGAGCATCCCGTCTGCGAACACCAATATCTGGAACCTGGAACAAGACACCGTTGGTACTCGTCTGACCAACTCTCGTCATGGCCTGGCTGATAACGGCGGCGCATGGGTAAGCTACTTCGGTGGTAACTTCAACGGCGACAATGGCACCATCAACTATGATCAGGATGTTAACGGCATCATGGTCGGTGTTGATACCAAAATTGACGGTAACAACGCTAAGTGGATCGTCGGTGCGGCTGCAGGCTTCGCTAAAGGTGACATGAATGACCGTTCTGGTCAGGTGGATCAAGACAGCCAGACTGCCTACATCTACTCTTCTGCTCACTTCGCGAACAACGTCTTTGTTGACGGTAGCTTGAGCTACTCTCACTTCAACAACGACCTGTCTGCAACCATGAGCAACGGTACTTACGTTGACGGTAGCACCAACTCCGACGCTTGGGGCTTCGGTTTGAAAGCCGGTTACGACTTCAAACTGGGTGATGCTGGTTACGTGACTCCTTACGGCAGCGTTTCTGGTCTGTTCCAGTCTGGTGATGACTACCAGCTGAGCAACAACATGAAAGTTGACGGTCAGTCTTACGACAGCATGCGTTATGAACTGGGTGTAGATGCAGGTTATACCTTCACCTACAGCGAAGACCAGGCTCTGACTCCGTACTTCAAACTGGCTTACGTTTACGACGACTCTAACAACCATAACGATGTGAACGGTGATTCCATCGATAACGGTACTGAAGGGTCTGCGGTACGTGTTGGTCTGGGTACTCAGTTCAGCTTCACCAAGAACTTCAGCGCCTATACCGATGCTAACTACCTCGGTGGTGGTGACGTAGATCAAGACTGGTCCGCGAACGTGGGTGTTAAATATACCTGGTAATATTCTTCACTCTGAAGAAATAGGTTATTTAATCTAAATAATGCCCGTCAAGGATTTGACGGGCATTACTGCAAAGGACGCGCAAATGTTATCTGTAGTTAAACCTCTTCAGGAATTTGGTAAGCTCGATAAATGTTTGTCCAGATATGGCACGCGCTTCGAGTTTAATAATGAAAAGCAAGTTATATTTTCAAGTGATGTCAATAGCGAAGATACTTTCGTTATTTTAGAGGGCGTTATCTCTCTGCGTAGAGAAGAAAACGTACTTATCGGTATTACCCAGGCTCCTTATATTATGGGACTGGCTGATGGTTTAATGAAAAACGATATACCATACAAATTAATATCAGAAGGAAATGGTACGGGATATCATCTGCCAGCCAAACAAACCATTACCCTTATTGAACAAAATCAACTCTGGCGAGACGCTTTTTACTGGTTAGCCTGGCAAAATAGAATTCTGGAATTACGTGACGTACAGCTCATTGGGCATAATTCCTACGAACAAATCCGCGCAACTTTATTATCAATGATTGACTGGAATGAAGAATTACGCTCACGTATTGGTGTGATGAATTATATCCATCAACGTACACGCATATCGCGTTCTGTCGTCGCAGAAGTTCTCGCTGCTTTACGTAAAGGCGGCTATATCGAAATGAATAAAGGCAAACTGGTCGCTATCAACCGTTTGCCTTCAGAGTATTAATCAGGACGCGGGGATGACCAACGGTTTATTCCCGCTCAGTTCGGTCACCAAGGTCATTGATGCCATCGCTCATATTTTAAAGCGCGTCAATGGCGAACGAGTGACCACCACAAACGCGCCAATATTCTTCTGCGGGATCATCGCCATATAGGTAATGAAACCGCCACCACCGCCTGTCTTCTGAATAATCCCTGGACGACCCTCTTTCGGGGCCATATATACCCAGCCTAAACCAAGCGCATCCGCTTTGCCGGGGACATCCATGCCAATCACTTTCGTAAACTGCGCTCGCTGATAAATCAACGTCTGCATGCGATCAGCCTGGTTACTGCGCTGATAAAAATCAGATGACAAATACTGCTGCATCCAGCGCATCATATCGCCAGGCGTGGAATAGACGCCGCCGCTGCCAATTGCCGCCAGCGTGTTATTGCATGGACTGGCACCGCGCTCTGCCACCATTAAACGGCGGCACTGGTCCGGCGAGGGGGTGTAGGTGGTGTCTTTCATCCCCAATGGACGGGTAATCTGCTCTTCAAACAACTGGGTATAAGGCTTGCCGGAAGCATTCGCCAGTGCATCTGCCAGCAGGTCGAACGCAAGGTTAGAGTATGCCGCCTGACTGCCTGGCGCGGCTTTCAGCTTCGCCGTAGAAAGGTATTTCCAGCGTTGCTCGCGCGTTGGCCAGACAAACACTGGACGATGTGCCGCACCTCCCGGCTGTTCACGGGGCAGGGCACTGGTATGGGTTGCTAGATTCACCAGGGTAATAGGCGTGCCATTGTAAGTCGGCACACGTGCGCCTGGTGGAGCATATTTACTTAGCGGATCGTTTAACTTCACGGTCCCCTGGTCGAGCAATTTCACCAGCATCTCACTGGTCATTAGCTTGGTGAGGGAAGCAATACGCACTACCGAATCCAGCTGCGGGCGAACGTTATTACCAGGTCGCGTTTCGCCATAACTGCGAAAGACGCGCTGGTTACCGTCGATAACAACCAGCGCCATCCCCGTGGCACCGCTGCCGTAAAAAATATGATCGGCATAACGATCGACAATATCAGAGGCAAACTCCGGTTCAGTGATCGGCTGCGCCGCATGGACGGAGGTCAATGACGCCGCACACAGCACGGCAGAAAAAAGCAGACTACGTTTCAACGGTGGTGTCCATAAATTGAATGAAGGTAACTGAGCGTATTTATACTACTCATTGATGGATTGCAAAGGGCGAATTAGTGCAATAATAGTGTTAAAAACGTAACGGCGCGTAAACACGATCTTTTTCCTGCTCACCAATGCCTGCATTTGTGATCCTGCGCGTGTTAATCCGCTTATGTAAACAATCTTTGGTTTGTGAAATCCGTCGAAACAATTCTTATGGTCAGGCTGGCGAACTAAGCGCCTTGCTATGGGTCACAATGGGCGGTTTCATTTGGCTGACGCTTTGTAGCGGTCATGCGGTTAATACACAGCAGTTGTTAAAACGATAAGAAGTTAGCAGGAGTGCATATGTTTAAGTCTTTTTTCCCAAAGCCGGGAACGTTTTTTCTCTCGGCCTTTGTTTGGGCATTGATTGCCGTTATCTTCTGGCAAGCCGGTGGGGGTGACTGGGTGGCGCGTATCACCGGCGCTTCCGGGCAGATCCCGATTAGCGCCGCGCGTTTCTGGTCGTTGGATTTCCTGATTTTTTACGCTTACTACATTGTTTGCGTAGGACTTTTTGCATTGTTCTGGTTTATCTACAGCCCGCATCGTTGGCAATACTGGTCAATACTCGGTACTGCACTGATCATCTTCGTCACCTGGTTTTTGGTGGAAGTCGGGGTCGCCGTCAACGCCTGGTATGCGCCGTTCTATGATCTGATTCAAACCGCGCTAAGTTCGCCGCATAAAGTCACCATCGAACAATTTTACCGCGAAGTGGGCGTCTTTCTGGGGATTGCGCTGATCGCGGTAGTGATCAGTGTGCTGAACAACTTCTTTGTCAGTCACTACGTGTTCCGCTGGCGTACAGCGATGAACGAATATTACATGGCGAACTGGCAACAACTGCGTCATATCGAAGGTGCCGCCCAACGTGTGCAGGAAGACACCATGCGTTTTGCTTCAACGCTGGAGAATATGGGCGTCAGCTTTATCAACGCTATCATGACGTTGATCGCCTTCCTGCCGGTGCTGGTAACGCTCTCCGCACATGTGCCGGAGCTGCCGATTGTCGGGCACATTCCGTATGGTCTGGTGATTGCCGCTATCGTCTGGTCGCTGATGGGGACCGGATTACTGGCAGTGGTAGGGATCAAACTGCCGGGGCTGGAGTTTAAAAACCAGCGTGTAGAGGCTGCCTACCGTAAAGAGCTGGTTTATGGTGAAGACGATGCCACGCGCGCGACGCCGCCTACGGTACGCGAGCTTTTTAGCGCCGTACGGAAAAACTATTTCCGCCTCTATTTTCACTATATGTATTTCAATATCGCCCGCATTCTCTATTTGCAGGTCGATAACGTTTTCGGTTTGTTCTTGCTGTTTCCGTCAATTGTTGCCGGTACGATTACGCTCGGCCTGATGACGCAGATTACCAACGTTTTTGGTCAGGTTCGCGGAGCTTTCCAGTACCTGATTAACTCATGGACCACACTGGTTGAGTTGATGTCTATCTACAAACGTCTGCGCAGCTTTGAACATGAGCTGGATGGTGACAAAATTCAGGAAGTAACCCATACCTTGAGCTAAAAAGGAGAAGTAATGTCGCGCGTCAATCATCTATCTTCGCTGTCATTGTTGGCGGTTCTGGTTTTAGCGGGGTGTAGTAGTCAGGCTCCGCAACCGTTGAAAAAGGGCGAAAAAGCGATAGATGTGGCGAGCGTCGTGCGGCAGAAGATGCCTGCGAGCGTGAAAGACCGCGATGCCTGGGCGAAAGATCTCGCCACCACGTTTGAAAGTCAGGGGCTGGCACCGACGCTGGAAAACGTCTGCTCGGTGCTGGCGGTGGCGCAGCAGGAGTCAAATTATCAGGCAGATCCGGCCGTTCCGGGCTTAAGCAAGATCGCCTGGCAAGAGATTGACCGTCGTGCTGAACGGATGCACATTCCTGCTTTTCTGGTGCATACCGCGCTAAAAATCAAATCGCCAAACGGCAAAAGCTATAGCGAACGGTTAGATTCGGTGCGTACTGAAAAGCAATTGAGCGCGATTTTTGACGATCTGATCAGCATGGTGCCAATGGGGCAGACGTTGTTTGGTTCGCTTAATCCGGTGCGCACCGGTGGGCCGATGCAGGTCAGCATTGCCTTTGCCGAACAGCATACCAAAGGGTATCCGTGGAAAATGGACGGTACAGTCCGTCAGGAAGTCTTCAGTCGTCGCGGCGGGTTGTGGTTTGGTACTTACCATTTACTGAATTATCCCGCCAGCTATAGCGCGCCGATATACCGTTTTGCTGATTTTAACGCTGGCTGGTACGCCAGCCGTAATGCCGCGTTTCAGAACGCGGTCAGTAAGGTCAGCGGCGTGAAGCTGGCACTGGACGGTGATTTAATTCGTTACGACAGTAAAGAGCCCGGGAAAACCGAACTGGCAACGCGCAAACTGGCGGGAAAACTGGGGATGAGCGACAGTGAAATTCGCCGCCAGTTAGAGAAAGGGGACAGCTTCTCTTTTGAGGAGACGGCGCTGTACAAGAAAGTTTATCAACTTGCCGAAGCGAAAACGGGTAAATCACTACCCCGCGAAATGTTGCCTGGCATTCAACTGGAAAGCCCGAAAATCACCCGCAACCTGACTACGGCCTGGTTTGCGAAGCGCGTAGACGAACGGCGGGCGCGTTGTATGAAACAGTGATCAAACAGGAATGTCATGCCAGATAAAGCGTTTTAGGTCCTATCTGGCAAGTAAATCTTACTGGCGGCGATGTCGCCAGTGCAGCCATAGCGCCACTACTGCAAAAATGAGGCAGCCAACTAAAAACGGGATCAGCCCGAAAATGGTGCCGACACCTAAACCAATTTCCACCCGTGGGCGACCTGTTTCCTGGACCTGCATTAAGCGCTCATAGACGCCGGGCGCATGCACTAGCAGGTTCAGCAATTGCGCCCCAGCCCAAAAGCAAAACAGCACAAACAACGCATAGGCAATATTGCCAGGCGTTGAAGAGGCATTGCGATATTTTCCGCTAAACAGCGATTTTGACAGGGTGAAATCAGCCATAAAAACCTCCGGAAGTCATCTGCTTCTCTTCTGGTGTGATACCAGCGGCTTATGGCAAGTCTGACAGGTCATTTAGATTGTCAATATCAGAATCATGGTAAATTGATGTTGGGAATATTCCCGAAGCGTGAATCTTCGTTGTGAGTCACAAAATGGCAACCTTAAGTTAAATTTATTAACAAATGCGAAAGTGTTGTCTACCCCACAGACAGTTGTTACAGAATATGCAAAGATGTTGTTTTTCGTTAACGGAGCTGCCATGAACTTGCCTGTAAAAATCCGCCGTGACTGGCACTACTATGCGTTCGCCATTGGCCTTATATTCATTCTTAATGGCGTGGTGGGGTTACTGGGATTTGAAGCAAAAGGTTGGCAGACCTATGCCGTCGGTCTGGTGACGTGGGTGATTAGTTTCTGGCTGGCGGGGTTGATTATTCGTCGTCGCGATGAAGAAACTGAAAACGCCCAATAAGAATATTACTGGGCGTTTGAATATTACATTGTGGTTTTCAGTGCGTTATCTGCAGCGTGACGCTCCAGCGCCAGCTCAATCAAACGCGTGATCAGGTCGGTGTAACCCAGACCGCTGGCTTGCCACAACTTCGGATACATACTGATGTTGGTGAAGCCAGGCAGGGTGTTGATCTCGTTGATCACCACTTCGTTCTCTGGGGTTAAAAACACGTCTACACGCGCCATGCCTGCGCATCCCAACGTTTGATAGGCCTGAACGGCAATCGCCCGGATCTTATCGTTGATTTCTGGCGCAATGGCTGCCGGAACAACCACTTTCGCGCCATCTTCGTCAATGTACTTGGTGTCGTAGGCATAAAAATCGCTGGTTAGTACGATCTCGCCACAGGTGCTGGCTTGCGGATTGTCGTTGCCCAGAACTGCGCATTCGATCTCACGACCTTTGATCCCTTGCTCAACGATCACTTTATGGTCGAACTCGAACGCCAGATCGACGGCAATTGCGTACTGTTCTTCACTGGTTACTTTGCTGACACCAACAGAAGAGCCCTGATTAGCCGGTTTTACAAACAGCGGTAACCCCAGTTTAGACTCCACTTCGGCAAAACTGATGTTGTGACGATTAGCGCGCGTCAGGGTAATAAATGGCGCAATGTTCAGCCCGGCATCGCGCAGCAGACGTTTGGTGACATCTTTATCCATACAGGCCGCTGAAGCCAGAACATCAGAACCTACAAACGGTAAATTGGCGACCCGCAGCATTCCCTGCAAGGAACCATCTTCGCCCAGCGTACCGTGGACAATCGGGAAAATGACATCCACCGTCGGCAACGGCTGACCGTTTTGCGCGTCGATAAGCTGATGTTCATGTTTACCAGGCACCTGCGCAAGGCTGGTCGCCGAAGGGCGCAACGCAATATGGGCAGGATCGTCTGCATTTAGCAGATAATTGCTGGCATCGCTGACGTGCCATTGCCCTTGTTTATCAATGCCCAGCAGCACAACGTCGAAGCGACTTTTATCAATGGCATCGACAATGTTTTTTGCCGATTGCAGAGACACTTCATGTTCCGCTGATTTACCACCAAAAACGATTCCTACCCGCAGTTTTTCCATCTTAAAAACCTATCCCGTCTAACACAAAGTGCATACATTACCACGACAAAACGGGGGATTCGCGGCCTTCTGACAGAATGTTGCAATCTTCTGCTGACAAAGCGTGCAACGTACTGGTGAAGAAAGTGCGTTATCTCAATGATGTGCGCAAGATCACAAAAATGATGAACGGGAAGCTAATTTATTCCTGGCTTGTATGGCCATGCAGTGAGTTTTTTTCTCTTAATTATAAGTTAACGAAGAGAATATATTTCATAACTTTTATTTATAATAAAGGTTGATAATTAAAAGCCTATATTTTGTGTGGGTAATTATTAAAATAAGAGAAACGTTTCGCTGGTAATCAAACAAAAAAATATTTGCGCAAAGTATTTCCTTTGTCATAAAAATAATACTTCCAGACACTATGAAGTTGTGAAACATAATGTTAACTTCTCCATACTTTGGATAAGGAAATACAGACATGAAAAATCTCATTGCTGAGTTGTTATTTAAGCTTGCCCAAAAAGAAGAAGAGTCGAAAGAACTGTGTGCGCAGGTAGAAGCTTTGGAGATTATCGTCACGGCAATGCTTCGCAATATGGCGCAAAATGATCAACAGCGGTTGATTGATCAGGTAGAGGGGGCGCTGTACGAGGTAAAGCCCGATGCCAGCATTCCTGACGACGATACGGAGCTGCTGCGCGATTACGTAAAGAAGTTATTGAGGCATCCTCGTCAGTAAAAAGTTAATCTTTTCAACAGCTGTCATAAAGTTGTCACGGCCAAGACTTATAGTCGCTTTGTTTTTATTTTTTAATGTATTTGTACATGGAGAAAATAAAGTGAAACAAAGCACTATTGCACTGGCACTCTTACCGTTACTGTTTACCCCTGTGACAAAAGCCCGGACACCAGAAATGCCTGTTCTGGAAAACCGGGCTGCTCAGGGCGATATTACTGCACCCGGCGGTGCTCGCCGCTTAACGGGTGATCAGACCGCCGCTCTGCGTGATTCTCTTAGCGATAAACCTGCAAAAAATATTATTTTGCTGATTGGCGATGGGATGGGGGACTCGGAAATTACTGCCGCACGCAATTATGCCGAAGGTGCGGGCGGCTTTTTTAAAGGTATCGATGCCTTACCGCTTACCGGACAATACACACACTATGCGCTGAATAAAAAAACCGGCAAACCGGACTACGTCACCGACTCGGCTGCATCAGCAACCGCCTGGTCAACTGGTGTCAAAACCTATAACGGCGCGCTGGGCGTCGATATTCACGAAAAAGATCACCCAACGATTCTGGAAATGGCAAAAGCCGCAGGTCTGGCGACCGGTAACGTTTCTACCGCAGAGTTGCAGGATGCCACGCCCGCTGCGCTGGTGGCGCATGTGACCTCGCGCAAATGCTACGGTCCGAGCGCGACCAGTGAAAAATGTCCGGGTAACGCTCTGGAAAAAGGCGGAAAAGGATCGATTACCGAACAGCTGCTTAACGCCCGTGCCGATGTTACGCTTGGCGGCGGCGCAAAAACCTTTGCTGAAACGGCAACCGTCGGCGAATGGCAGGGAAAAACGCTGCGTGAACAGGCACAGGCGCGTGGTTATCAGTTGGTGAGTGATGCTGCCTCGCTAAATGCGGTGACGGAAGCGAACCAGCAAAAACCCCTGCTAGGACTATTTGCTGACGGCAATATGCCAGTGCGCTGGCTAGGACCGAAAGCAACGTACCACGGCAATATCGACAAGCCCGCAGTTACCTGTACGCCTAATCCGCAACGTAATGACAGCGTACCGACCCTGGCGCAGATGACCGACAAAGCCATTGAATTGTTGAGTAAAAATGAGAAAGGCTTTTTCCTGCAAGTTGAAGGTGCATCAATCGATAAACAGGATCACGCTGCGAATCCTTGTGGGCAAATTGGCGAGACGGTCGATCTCGATGAAGCCGTACAACGTGCGCTGGAATTCGCTAAAAAGGATGGCAACACGCTGGTCATAGTCACCGCTGATCACGCCCACGCCAGCCAGATTGTCGCGCCGGACACCAAAGCGCCGGGCCTCACCCAGGCGCTAAATACCAAAGATGGCGCAGTGATGGTGATGAGTTACGGGAACTCCGAAGAGGATTCACAAGAACATACCGGCAGTCAGTTGCGTATTGCAGCGTATGGCCCACATGCCGCCAATGTCGTTGGACTGACCGACCAGACCGATCTCTTCTACACCATGAAAGCCGCCCTGGGGCTGAAATAAAACCGCGCCCGGCGGTGAATTTTTGCTGTCGGGTGGTTTTTTTGCTGTTAGCAACCAGACTTAATGGCAGATCACGGGCGCAAACGCTCATGGTTAAAACATGAAGAGGGATGGTGCTATGAAAATAACATTACTGGTTACCTTGCTTTTCGGACTGGTTTTTTTTAACCACCGTCGGCGCTGCCGAGAGAACCTTAACCCCGCAACAACAGCGTATGACCTCCTGTAATCAGCAGGCGACGGCGCAGGCGTTGAAAGGGGATGCTCGTAAGACCTACATGAGTGATTGCCTGAAGAACAGCAAGTCTGCGCCTGGTGAAAAAAGTTTGACGCCACAGCAGCAAAGATGCGCGAATGTAATAATCAAGCAACGCAACAATCTCTGAAAGGTGATGATCGTAATAAGTTTATGAGCGCCTGCCTCAAGAAAGCCGCCTGATACCTGATAGTGCTAACGGGTGAGCTACGAAAATGGCTCACCCGAAATTTCATACTTCTGCCTTTAGCCCCGTCTCTATAATTTGGGAAAATTGTTTCTGAATGTTCCCAAAAATAATGAATGATGAAAACTTTTTCAAAAAAGCGGCGGCGCATGGGGAGGAACCTCCTTTAACTCCTCAAAACGAACATCAGCGATCCGGGCTGCGCTTCGCCCGTCGCGTCAGACTACCCCGCGCGGTTGGCCTGGCTGGCATGTTCTTACCGATTGCTTCAACGCTGGTTTCGCACCCGCCGCCGGGCTGGTGGTGGCTGGTGTTGGTCGGCTGGGCGTTCGTCTGGCCGCATTTAGCCTGGCAGATAGCGAGCAGGGCCGTCGATCCGCTTAGCCGGGAAATTTACAACTTAAAAAACCGATGCAGTATTAGCGGGAATGTGGGTAGGCGTAATGGGCGTAAACGTGCTGCCTTCCACCGCGATGTTGATGATTATGTGTCTGAATTTGATGGGGGCAGGCGGCCCCCGTCTGTTTGTCGCGGGTCTGGTGTTGATGGTGGTTTCCTGCCTTGTCACCCTCGAACTGACGGGCATCACCGTGTCGTTCAATAGTGCGCCGCTGGAATGGTGGCTCTCCCTTCCCATTATCGTCATTTATCCTCTGCTGTTTGGCTGGGTCAGCTACCAGACGGCGACTAAACTGGCGGAACATAAACGCAGGTTGCAGGTCATGAGTACCCGCGACGGTATGACGGGCGTGTATAACCGACGTCATTGGGAAACTATGTTACGCAATGAATTTGATAACTGTCGGCGGCATAACCGCGATGCGACATTACTGATTATCGATATCGACCATTTCAAGAGCATCAACGATACCTGGGGCCATGATGTGGGCGATGAAGCGATTGTGGCGCTTACCCGACAGTTACAAATAACCCTGCGCGGTAGCGATGTGATTGGTCGGTTTGGCGGCGATGAGTTTGCGGTAATCATGTCCGGTACGCCAGCTGAGAGCGCCATTACCGCCATGTTACGAGTGCATGAAGGGCTAAATACATTACGTCTGCCGAATACGCCACAGGTAACTTTACGGATTAGTGTGGGGGTTGCGCCGCTGAACCCACAAATGAGTCACTATCGTGAGTGGTTGAAATCGGCAGATTTGGCGCTTTACAAAGCAAAGAAAGCCGGACGTAACCGCACCGAAGTGGCGGCCTGACGTCCGGCAAAAGTCATCAGGATTTACTGAGTTTTTCTGATTTTTCCATACACTTCGTCATCGCTTCGATCACTGCGGCACGGAAGCCTTTCTCTTCCAGTACGCGTACCGCCTCAATGGTGGTGCCTCCCGGTGAGCAGACCATATCTTTCAGTGCCCCTGGATGTTCTCCCGTTTCCAGCACCATTTTTGCGGAACCCATTACCGCCTGAGCGGCAAATTTATACGCCTGGGCGCGTGGCATCCCGCCCAGCACGGCGGCGTCGGCCATCGCTTCGATAAACATAAAGACGTAGGCTGGCGAAGAACCGCTCACACCGACCACCGGGTGGATCATCGGCTCGGCAATTACTTCCGCTTCGCCAAAGCAGCGGAAAATATTCAGCACATCAGCGGTATCTTCTGGGGTTACCAGCGCGTTTGGCGTTACGGAGGTCATCCCGGCATTAACCAGCGCGGGAGTGTTCGGCATGGCGCGGATAATTTTCCGGTCATGGCCCAGCGCGCGGGCAAGCTGGTCGAGTGTGATACCTGCAGCAATAGAAACGACCAGAGAGTCTTTATTCAGGCTGGAGGTGATTTCGCTAAGCACTTTAATCATGATGCCAGGTTTAACGGCGGCAAAAATGATGTCGGCGATTTGCGCCACTTCTTGCGCCGATTCTGCGGCGTTGATGCCGAACTGGTCATGCAGGGCGGCGACTTTATCCGGGGAGGGGGTATATACCCAGATTTGCCCTGGAAGCACCTGACCGCTGGCAATCAGACCGCCGAGAATGGCTTTTCCCATATTGCCGCAGCCAATAAAACCGATTTTCTTTTCCATTGCCTCACTCCTGCCGTGAAATTCATTGTTTTGATAATCGCTGGCAGAAGCATAAACAGAACTATGCCGGAAGGCAAAAGCGCGACACAATAGAGGATTACCCAACAAAGGATGACTTTATGACAATTTGGGTGGATGCCGACGCGTGTCCCAATGTAATTAAAGAGATTTTGTATCGCGCGGCGGAACGTATGCAGATGCCGCTGGTACTGGTAGCAAACCAGAGTTTACGCGTGCCGCCATCGCGATTTATTCGTACGCTGCGCGTCGCGGCAGGTTTCGACGTTGCCGATAACGAAATTGTCCGGCAGTGTGAAGCGGGCGATTTGGTGATCACCGCAGATATACCTTTGGCTGCTGAAGCCATCGAGAAAGGCGCGGCGGCGCTTAATCCACGCGGCGAACGTTACACGCCAGCGACCATTCGTGAGCGCCTGACGATGCGCGATTTTATGGATACCTTACGTGCCAGTGGGATCCAGACCGGAGGACCAGATAGTCTTTCACAACGTGACCGCCAGGCCTTTGCTGCGGAGCTGGAGAAGTGGTGGCTGGAAGTGCAACGTAGTCGTGGCTAAATGTAATTTATTATTTACACTTCATTCTTGAATATTTATTGGTATAGTAAGGGATGTATTGAGATTTTCACCTTAAGTGGAATTTTTTCTTTACAATCGAAATTGTACTAGTTTGATGGTATGATCGCTATTCTCATGACACCGGCTTTCGCCGCATTGCGACCTATTGGGGAAAACCCACGATGACACAACCTCTTTTTCTGATCGGGCCTCGGGGCTGTGGTAAAACAACGGTCGGAATGGCCCTTGCCGATTCGCTTAACCGTCGGTTTGTTGATACCGATCAGTGGTTGCAATCACAGCTCAATATGACGGTTGCGGAGATCGTCGAAAGGGAAGAGTGGACGGGATTTCGCGCCAGAGAAACGGCGGCGCTGGAAGCGGTAACTGCGCCATCCACCGTTATCGCCACGGGCGGCGGCATTATTCTGACGGAATTTAATCGTCACTTTATGCAAAATAACGGGATCGTGGTTTATTTGTGTGCGCCAGTATCAGTCCTGGTTAACCGACTGCAAGCTGCACCGGAAGAAGATTTACGGCCAACCTTAACGGGGAAACCACTGAGCGAAGAAGTTCAGGAAGTGCTGGAAGAACGCGATGCGCTTTATCGCGAAGTTGCGCATATTATCATCGACGCAACAAACGAACCCAGCCAGGTGATTTCTGAAATTCGCAGTGCCCTGGCACAGACGATCAATTGTTGATTTTCGAGCGCCTATACTTAACGTTCATCCCGTGAAATAAGGAAGAACGATGCCAACGAAACCGCCTTATCCTCGTGAAGCATATATAGTGACGATTGAAAAAGGAAAACCAGGACAGACGGTAACCTGGTACCAACTCAGAGCCGATCATCCTAAACCAGACTCGTTGATCAGTGAACATCCGACCGCTCAGGAAGCGATGGATGCGAAAAAACGCTATGAGGACCCTGACAAAGAGTGACCGCATCAGACTGCTCGGAAGGGATTCTGAGTGCCACCACAAGGGATCTGCGTCACATTTTTCACAATTCATGTTTTTCAAATAATTAGAATATTAAAGAATAACAATCCATTACTGGAATCATTTGGAATCTTTACATTATGCCGTGCAGGTCTGCTGCTACGCTTTTTGTCATTTGTAGCACAGGTAAGTGTCAGCAGTGGTGCTTAGCGCTTGCCCGGTAATTAACGACGAAATAAAAGTAAGGTGGAAGAACAATGAGTGCGTCGTTGGCGATCCTGACCATCGGCATTGTACCTATGCAGGAAGTTTTGCCGCTCCTGACAGAATACATTGACGAAGATAATATTTCCCATCATAGCCTGCTGGGGAAGTTAAGCCGCGAAGAAGTGATGGCGGAGTACGCGCCAGAAGCAGGCGAAGACACCATTCTCACATTATTAAATGACAACCAGCTGGCCCATGTTTCGCGTCGTAAAGTGGAACGAGACCTGCAAGGTGTGGTTGAAGTGCTCGATAATCAGGGTTACGACGTCATTATATTAATGAGTACAGCAAACATTAGTAGTATGACCGCGCGTAATACGATCTTTCTTGAGCCGTCGCGGATATTGCCACCGCTGGTTTCCTCTATTGTTGAAGATCATCAGGTGGGGGTTATCGTTCCGGTTGAGGAGTTGCTGACCGTTCAGGCACAAAAATGGCAAATTTTGCAGAAACCGCCAGTATTTTCATTGGGTAACCCCATTCATGATTCGGAACAAAAAATCATTGATGCCGGGAAAGAATTACTGGCAAAAGGGGCTGATGTCATCATGCTGGATTGTTTAGGATTTCACCAACGTCATCGCGATTTACTGCAAAAACAGCTCGATGTTCCTGTCTTGCTCTCTAACGTATTGATTGCACGGCTGGCTGCGGAATTACTGGTGTAATTTTGCGTGACAGCCAGCGCCTCTGGCCCCTATAGTGAAGTAGATGTTCAACTACCAGACAGGGCCAGTTTATGCTTCAAAGTAATGAGTACTTTTCCGGCAAAGTGAAATCGATCGGCTTTTCCAGCAGCAGCACTGGTCGCGCCAGCGTGGGTGTTATGGTTGAAGGTGAATACACCTTCAGCACCGCTGAGCCTGAAGAGATGACGATAATCAGTGGCGCGCTGAATGTGTTACTGCCTGACGCGACCGACTGGCAAGTGTATGAAGCCGGTTCGGTGTTTAATGTTCCCGGTCACAGCGAGTTTCATCTGCAAGTTGCCGAACCCACCTCTTATCTGTGCCGCTATCTGTAATTCCTCGCCTTCCCCTTGAACGGGAGGGCATTTTTCTGAAATGTCCTCTCTTTAACCCATAATAATATTTCCTTTGCTGGGATTTTTTCGATTTCCGATATATTCATAATTCATCAAGGTTGATATAAATATCAGCGAAGATCTCCAGATATTGTTGCGGAACTGGCGACGATAAAAGATAAATCAGATGATGAATGGTGGCGTGCATTGCTGCAAAGTCGCAATGATCATTTGCGCCAAACGGCATTGCGCAACGCACATACCCCGGTGTTGTTAACGACATTGACTGAGTCTCAGGATCGGTCGCTGGCTATTAATAATCCACAGCTGGCTGCCGATGTGAAAACGGTGTGGCTAAAAGAGGAGCCATCATTACTCTTATTTGTCGATCAACCCGCTCTTTCGCAGTTACGGGATTTAGTGAAAATCGGGGCAACGCGGAAAATTCGCAGTGAAGCGCGTCACCGGCTTGAGGAAAAACAATGACACAACGCCCCTGGAGCAAGTTACAGCGTAAAACGCATAATATTGCTGCGCAAAATATTATTGCCCGCCGTAGCGAATAATTATATGCCTGGTGTGGCTTCGTACGCCGGATAAGACGCGGCAGGCGTCGCATCCGGCATTAAAGGTAAATCAGCAATTAACGTTGTGCTTCGCCACCTAATCCTTCAATCAGGTTTTGAATTAACGCTGCCAGTTCACCAGTCATCAGGATGAAATCGGCATCAAAACGCTGGGCGAAATCTTCACGGTCGATATCTTCGTTTTGATCGCGCAGCTCGTCGCAGAACTTCAGACGCTTGAGCGAACCATCGTCGCACATCACAAACTGAATGCGTTGCTGCCAGTCGAGCGCCAGTTTAGTCACCACTTTTCCGGCTTCGATGTGGTTGGTGATCTCTTCGCTGGTCAGATCTTGTTTCTTCGCGCGGATCACGCCACCATCTTCCAGCAGCGATTTCAGCTCGGCTTCATCAAGCAACTGGAAGCCCTGTGCCGCACTACCGGAGCGAACCCATTCGGTCAGCGTCAGTTCAATCGGGTTTTCCATGCTCAATGGTACAACCGGTAACGACCCCAGGCTTTTACGCAGTAATGCCAGCGTATCTTCCGCTTTTTTGGCACTGGCGCAGTCCACCATAATCAAACCGTTAACCGTGTCGATCCACATCATTGTCTGGCTAAAACGGCTGAAAGCACGCGGCAGCAGAGAGTGCAGCACTTCGTCTTTCAGCGAATCTTTTTCGGTTTTCTTCAGCTTACGCGCCTGTTCCGCTTCCAGTTTGGCGATTTTCGCTTCCAGCGCCTGTTTAATCACCGGAGACGGGAGGATTTTTTCTTCTTTGCGCGCGCAGATAACAATTTGACCATTGGCAACGTGCGTTAACGCATCGCTGTGCGATCCCATCGGAGGAACCCAGCCCATCTTCGCCATGTCCTGGCTGCCGCATGGGGTAAATGCCATCGAGGCTAGCTGTTTTTCCATCTCTTCTGCACGCAGCGAAATCTCGCGGCTAAGACGGTAAACCATTAAATTTTTGAACCACAGCATGATAATTTCCACGGCCTTGTCGTTAAATTTAGCGGGCATGATAACGAATTGTCGGCGGGCTTGCATTGCCAATCCGGTTGTCCGTCTCTACGCTATTGATATTGAAAAAAATAAGGAGAGTACCGTGCGTATAGGTATCGATTTAGGCGGCACCAAAACTGAAGTGATTGCACTGGGCGATGCAGGGGAGCAGTTGTACCGCCATCGTCTGCCCACGCCGCGTGATGATTACCGGCAGACTATTGAAACGATCGCCACGTTGGTTGATATGGCGGAGCAGGCGACAGGGCAGCGCGGAACGGTAGGTATGGGCATTCCTGGCTCAATTTCGCCTTACACCGGCGTGGTGAAGAATGCCAATTCAACCTGGCTCAACGGTCAGCCATTCGATAAAGACTTAAGCGCGAGGTTGCAGCGGGAAGTGCGGCTGGCAAATGACGCCAACTGTCTGGCGGTTTCAGAAGCAGTAGATGGCGCGGCAGCGGGAGCGCAGACGGTATTTGCCGTGATTATCGGCACGGGATGCGGCGCGGGCGTGGCATTCAATGGGCGGGCGCATATCGGCGGCAATGGCACGGCAGGCGAGTGGGGGCACAATCCGCTACCGTGGATGGACGAAGACGAACTGCGTTATCGCGAGGAAGTCCCTTGTTATTGCGGTAAACAAGGTTGTATTGAAACCTTTATTTCGGGCACGGGATTCGCGACGGATTATCGTCGTTTGAGCGGACATGCGCTGAAAGGCAGTGAAATTATCCGCCTGGTTGAAGAAAGCGATCCGGTAGCGGAACTGGCATTGCGTCGCTACGAGCTGCGGCTGGCAAAATCGCTGGCACATGTCGTGAATATTCTCGATCCGGATGTGATTGTCCTGGGGGGCGGGATGAGCAATGTCGACCGTTTATATCAAACGGTTCCGCAGTTGATTAAACAATTTGTCTTCGGCGGCGAATGTGAAACGCCGGTGCGTAAGGCGAAGCACGGTGATTCCAGCGGCGTACGCGGCGCTGCGTGGTTATGCCACAAGAGTAAAAAACCCAGGCAATTGGCGCATCATGCCTGATGCGACGCTTGCCGCGTCTTATCAGGCCTGCAAAATGTGCCGGAACCGCAGGCCGATAACGCGTTCATGCCGCATCCGGCAATAAGCAACGCGCAACGTGACTGCAATCTACCCCAGTGGTTTCGCCAGCACCGGACTATCCGCCGCTTGCTGGCGCTTATAGCGACCATACAGCAGCAACGACGACATCGCAGCAAACGAAAGCAGGGCGGCAGGCAGCGCCACGTAATTATATGCCATCCCCAGCGTCAGCATCATACCACCGCAATATGCGCCGACGGCGCTACCGAGGTTAAACGCTATTTGCCCACCTGCGGCACCTAATAACTCTCCGCCTTTTGCGTTTTGCAGTAACAATATTTGCAGAGGTGCTGAAAGGGCAAATAATCCCGCGCAACAAATAAAAGCAAAAATAAGCGACGTTATTTTCATGCCGCCGAAGAAAAAGAGCATCAACAGTGCCAGTACAATGATAAAGTCAGTCACTGCTGCAATGCGCAGTGGTGAATAACGTCCTGAAATCCGGCCACTTAGCACATTCCCCAGCACCATCCCTAGCCCCACTAACATCATAATAAAGGTCATCGCCGTTTCCGAAAAACCGGAAATAAACATCATGTATGGCTTTACGTAGCTGAACCAGGCAAACACACCTGCGTTGCCAAACATCGTAGCGGCGAAAATTAACCACGGGGCAGGGCTGCGTAAAAAGTGAAATTGTTCGCGTAGTTTTCCTTTCGCCTCGTCGCGAATATCCGGCACCCAAAAATAGACCGATGCCATCACCGCAATATTAAAAACAGCGATCAACAAAAAGGTGTAGCGCCAGCTAAATTCCTGACTTAAATACGTTCCCAGTGGAATGCCCAGCAAATTGGCGACTGTCATCCCGGAAACCATCCCTGCCACGGCGGCGGTGACTTTGCCGGGTTTGATAATTTTTGATAACACGATCGCTCCGACGCCAAAAAATGCGCCATGCGGAAAGCCGGATACCAGCCGACCAATGGCGAGCATCAGGTAAGACGAAGAGAGCGTGAACATGGCGTTGCCAATGACGCACAACGCCACCAGAAACAATAAGATATGTTTGAGTGAGTAGCGACTGGAAAAAAGCGCGATGATTGGCGCACCGACCACCACCCCCAGCGCATAATACGAGATCATATGCCCGGCGGCAGGAATCGAAATTCCTACGTTATGCGCCAGCTCCGTGAGCACGCCCATAATGCCAAATTCGGCCATCCCCAAACCAAACGTGCCCAGAGCCAAAGATAAAATGACTTTTTTCATACCACCATCACAACCACCAGAACGGCTACTAATCACCGTAGCCAATAAAGTGATAGCTTGCAGGATAACGACCAGCGAGGCCAAGAGATAATTCGCCCCTCTGTATTCATTATCCTGCTGAATAGTTATTTCACTGCAAACGCACTTTCCAGTTTGCTGTAGCCCAGTCCATTGATCTTTTTCACTTTGATCTGCACCGGAATACGCTCTTTCATCGCTTCAACGTGGCTAATCACACCGATGGTTTTGCCACTGGCATTCAGGGCATCCAGCGCATCAAGGGCGGTATCCAGCGTTTCGCTATCCAGCGTGCCAAAACCTTCATCAAGGAACAGCGAGTCAATACGCGTTTTATGGCTGACCAGATCCGAAAGCGCCAGCGCCAGCGCCAGACTGACGAGGAAACTTTCGCCGCCGGAAAGGGTACGGGTATCGCGTACCGCATCTGCCTGCCAGGTATCAACAACCTCGACTTCCAGCGCCTCGCTGGCTTTGCGCTGTAACAGATAGCGCCCGTGCAGCCGGGTAAGTTGCTGATTAGCGAGATGGACTAAATTATCCAGCGTCAGCCCCTGGGCAAACTTGCGGAATTTATCGCCCTCTTTGGAACCTATTAGCGAATTCAGATATCCCCAGTCCTCAACCTGCTGCGTCATTTGAGCAATTTGCTGCATTAAGGTTTGTTGTTGCTGACGGTTGTCTGCATCCTGCTTCAGCTGCTGGCGAATCTCGCCCTGACTGGTGGTATTTTCACGCAACTTTTGCTGAGTTTGCGCTAACTCTTGCTGAATCTGCTCCACCGTCACACTGAGATCCAGGCCGTCAGGTCGGTGTTGCTGATGCTGTGCCAGCGCTTCTGCTGTCTGAGTGACCAGCGTTTGCGCCTGACGGCGCTGGTTTTCCAGATTCTGCTTGAGCTGTTCCAGTTGCGTTAGTGTTTGTTCATCCATTAGCGCCGCAAGGAACGCCTGTTGATCGTCAAAGACACTGGCCTGTAGCGCGGTGTCAAACTGCGCCTGGGCTTTTTGCAGACTTTGCGCCGCCAGAACATCCTGTTGCTGTAACGTCTGCTGCTGGCTGTGTAATGCGAGACATTGTTCATGAACCTGCCGCCAGTTTTCCAGCGCCACAGTTTCTTCGCTGTGCGGGAGTTCATCACTTTGCGGCAACGTTTCCAGAATCGGCGTCAGCTGCTGCATACGGTTTTGCAGCGCGGTTAATTCGTTCTGGCGTTGCTGCCAGCTCTGGGCTTCTTGCTGACGCGTCGCCAACCAGCTCTCTTCTTCATCTTCCTGTGGCAATGTCAGTGCATAACCCGCCAATGCCGTTAAGAGTTGCTGCTGGCGTTGTTCAATTTGCTGTTGATACTGGATAATTTGTTGATTATGCGCAGCAATCTGCCCTTGTACTTCATGTCGTTGGCTGAGTAATCGCAGCTGGCGCTCGTGCTCATCTTGTGCATCCAGCCACGGTTGAATATCGTCCTGTGGCTGCAAGGTGATATTGAGGCTGGCCGTGACGGCTTGCCATTGTTGAGTAAGTGCTTGCTCATCTTGTCGGAGGCTTTGCGCTTCGTTTTCATCACGCTGAAGTTGCTTTGTTAAGGCGTCCAGTTGCCCACGTAGCGTCGCACCTTCTTCACCGAGCTTTTTAACTTCGTTTTCCAGCGCCAGTAATCGAGACTGATTAACGCCAGGCTCCAGCGCCTGATACGCCTCGACCGCCGGGTGGCTGGTGGAACCACAAAGTGGACAAGGCTGACCCGCCTGTAACTGCGCGCGCTGGGCTTCCAGCGTTTTGATGCGTGCTTCCTGCTCGCAAATGGTTTTGACATCGGCAAGTTGCTGCATCTTTTCTTTATAACGCTGGCGCATTTCGTTAAGTGCGGCGTTACGTTGCGTCTGTTCTTGCGTGACATTCTGGATAGTGACCTGTAATTGCGCCAGGCGTTTTTGTTGGGGAACAATCTGTCCATGCAGCGCGACCAGGCGCTGACGCAGTGGGCGTTGCTCGGCATGTTGCGCCAGGGCGCTAGCAACTTCATCGGCGGTTAACGTCAACGTGATCGCCGCAAGCGCATTAAGTTTTTGCTCTGCATGGGTTAACTGTTGCTGCCATTGCCGCAGATGCTCGCGATCGCTGGTTTGTTGGGAGAACTGCGCACGCCAACCCGCCAGTTCGTTGTTCCACTGACGGAAGCGGTCGTGTTCCTGTAGCCAGGCATTCAGACTTTGTTGCTGCTGCTGTAATTCTGCTGACTGCTTCGCCGCGTGGTGGCGAATGCTCGCCCGAAGCGCCATTGTGCTCTGTAAGCGAGTATTTACTTCTTCAATCTGCTGGCGAGTATGCGCCAGCGCCGCGCTGTGTTCTGCGATGCGTTCCCAGTGCGGACGAAGATTTCGTGCCGGTTGTGCCAGACTGAGCGCCGCCAGTTGAGGTTGCGCTTTTTCTTCTTCGGCTAACGCCTGTTGCAAGGCCTGTTGACGGCGGCTGGCTTCTTGCTGCAATTCGTCCAGACGCGTTAACCAGTTTAGTGATTGTTGTTCTTGCTGCTGCGCGGTAAGTAACTGTTTTTCTTCGTCAGTAAGTACCTGCAAACTCGCTGTCAGCGATTGCACTTGTTCTGGCGTGAGCAACGCGACGCCGCTGGCCTGCGCTTGCAGCTTTTCCAGCTCTGTGCGGGCCGATTTGTGCTGCTCAAAAACCATCGCCGAGATTTGCCCGTAGATTTCAGTGCCAGTTAACTCCTCGAGCAATTCCGCGCGTTCTTTTGGTTTGGCATTCAGGAAGGCAGCAAATTGCCCCTGCGAAAGCAGCATCGAACGGGTGAAGCGCCCGTAATCCAGTCCGGTTAACGTCGCCGTCAGTTCCAGCTTATCTTTCACTTTGTCGGCGAGAATTTTGCCATCGGCGCAGCGCGCCAGCTCTACGCGTGGCACCTGCAAATTACCGTCCGGCTGGTTACGCGCCCGATTCTGGCTCCAGAACGCGCGATACGCTTCACCTTTCACTTCAAACTCCACTTCCGCCAGACATTCGGCGGTATCGCGGGTCATGAGATCATTTTGCGATTGTGAAACGTTAGAGAGGCGCGGAGTTTCGTGATACAGCGCCAGACAAATGGCGTCCAGCAGGGTGGTTTTCCCCGCACCGGTTGGGCCGGTAATCGCAAACAGCCCGTTGCTGGCGAACGGCTCGCGGGTGAAATCAATCTTCCATTCTCCTTTTAATGAGTTCAGGTTTTTCAGGCGCAGGCTGAGAATTTTCATACTTCGTGTTCTCCGGCGAGGGTATGCAACGTCGTGGTGAAAAGATACTGCAGACGTTGCTGCTGCGATTCATCCAGTTCTTCCAGTGCCAGACGGCGATTGAACACCTCTTCGACGCTGAGTTCGCTGAGGGTTTCACGCTGTTGGCTGGCTAACACACGCTCGCGCTGTTCACGACTCCGGCGTACCAGCAATACTTCAACGGGCAATGATTCGGTTAATGCCTGGATTTTGCGCTGAATATCATGCAGATACTCATCAGTAGTGATTTCGATATCCAGCCAGACAGGTGGCTCCTGTGATACATCGCGCCACTGTTCCAGCTGTGCGGTAATCGACGCCAGATCGCCTTTCAGCACCGCCATGGGTTGCGTTACCGGTACGTTCAGGTTTTCCACGTTCTCTAATTTGCCGTTTGAAAATGTCACCAGATGGACATATTTACTCTTACCGCATTCATCAAAACTCAGTGGTATGGGGGAACCGCAATAGCGAACATGTTCCATGCCGCCAATAATCTGCGCGCGGTGAATATGCCCGAGCGCGATGTAGTCGGCTGGTGGAAAGTTTTGTGCCGGAAACGCGTCCAGCGTGCCAATATAAATGTCACGCACGGCGTCACTTTTACTGGCACCCACGGTCGTTAAATGTCCCGTGGCGATGATGGGCAGAGGCTGATCGCCGCGCAGTTTGCAGGCATCGGCATAATGTTGTTGATAATAATCAGTAATAGCCGCCAGCAAATGCTGCTGTTTTTCAATACCGTTAAGCCCCGCCTGGCTGGTAATAATGTCACGCGGGCGTAAAAAAGGTATGGGACACAGCACTGCGCCTGGCGTCCCGTCGCGACGAGGCAAGATTTGCGGCGCATGTCCGGCGCTGGCGACCACGGTAGTATTGAGGAACGCCATGATATCGCGCGATTCATTCAGCGTGGCGACCGAGTCATGGTTTCCTGCCAGTACCACCAGATGACAGCCAGTTTGCTGTAAATTGACAACAAAACGGTTGTATAACGTGCGGGCGTAACTGGGCGGCGAGCCGGTATCGAAAACATCACCGGCAACAATAATCGCATCCACCTGATGGATCTGTGCTGTCTCCAGCAGCCAGTCAAGAAAAGCCTGATGTTCGGCTTCGCGGCTCTTACTGTAGAAGTTCTGGCCGAGATGCCAGTCTGAGGTGTGAAGGATGCGCATAACGGTTCCCTGGCGAAAAAGCATGGGCGCGATTATACCCAAACAGATGTGCCATTTGCTTTTTTCTGCGCCACGGAAATCAATAACCTGAAGATATGTGCGACGAGCTTTTCATAAATCTGTCATAAATCTGACGCATAATGACGTCGCATTAATGATCGCAACCTATTTATTACAACAGGGCAAATCATGGCGAGACGTATTCTGGTCGTAGAAGATGAAGCACCAATTCGCGAAATGGTCTGCTTCGTGCTCGAACAAAATGGCTTTCAGCCGGTCGAAGCGGAAGATTATGACAGTGCTGTGAATCAACTGAATGAACCCTGGCCGGATTTAATTCTCCTTGACTGGATGTTACCTGGCGGCTCCGGTATCCAGTTCATCAAACACCTCAAGCGCGAGTCGATGACCCGGGATATTCCAGTGGTGATGTTGACCGCCAGAGGGGAAGAAGAAGATCGCGTGCGCGGCCTTGAAACCGGTGCGGATGACTATATCACCAAGCCGTTTTCGCCGAAGGAGCTGGTGGCGCGAATCAAAGCGGTAATGCGCCGTATTTCGCCAATGGCGGTGGAAGAGGTGATCGAGATGCAGGGGCTAAGTCTCGACCCGACATCTCACCGGGTGATGGCGGGCGAAGAACCGCTGGAGATGGGGCCGACAGAATTTAAACTGCTGCACTTTTTTATGACGCATCCTGAGCGCGTGTACAGCCGCGAGCAGCTGTTAAACCACGTCTGGGGAACCAACGTGTATGTGGAAGATCGTACAGTCGATGTCCACATTCGTCGCCTGCGTAAAGCACTGGAGCCCGGCGGGCATGACCGCATGGTGCAGACCGTGCGCGGTACAGGGTATCGTTTTTCAACCCGCTTTTAACGCCTTGCTCATCGGACGCAGAGCAGGGCTTATGAATTCTTAACTGGAGTATCTTACGTGCTGGAACGGCTGTCGTGGAAAAGGCTGGTGCTGGAGCTGCTACTTTGCTGCCTCCCGGCTTTCATCCTGGGTGCATTTTTTGGTTACCTGCCCTGGTTTTTGCTGGCATCGGTAACGGGACTGCTTATCTGGCATTTCTGGAATTTATTGCGCCTTTCATGGTGGCTGTGGGTGGATCGTAGTATGACCCCGCCACCGGGGCGTGGTAGCTGGGAACCGCTGCTATACGGCTTACACCAGATGCAGCTGCGAAATAAAAAACGCCGCCGCGAATTGGGCAATCTGATTAAACGCTTTCGTAGTGGCGCGGAGTCGCTGCCCGACGCGGTAGTGCTGACCACGGAAGAGGGCGGTATTTTCTGGTGTAACGGTCTGGCGCAACAGATTCTTGGTTTGCGCTGGCCGGAAGATAACGGGCAGAACATCCTTAACCTGCTGCGTTACCCGGAGTTTATGCAATATCTGAAAACGCGTGATTTTTCTCGCCCGCTTAATCTGGTGCTCAACACCGGGCGGCATCTGGAAATTCGCGTCATGCCTTATACCCACAAACAGTTGCTGATGGTGGCGCGTGATGTCACGCAAATGCATCAACTGGAAGGGGCGCGGCGTAACTTTTTTGCCAACGTGAGCCATGAGTTACGTACGCCATTGACCGTGTTACAGGGTTACCTGGAGATGATGGATGAGCAACCGCTGGAAGGCGCGGTACGTGAAAAAGCGTTGCACACCATGCGCGAGCAGACCCAGCGGATGGAAGGGCTGGTGAAGCAATTGCTGACGCTGTCGAAAATAGAAGCCGCACCGACGCATTTGCTCAATGAAAAGGTTGATGTGCCGATGATGCTGCGCGTTGTTGAGCGCGAGGCTCAGACTCTGAGTCAGAAAAAACAGACATTTACCTTTGAGATAGATAACGGCCTCAAGGTGTCTGGCAACGAAGATCAGCTACGCAGTGCGATTTCGAACCTGGTCTATAACGCCGTGAATCATACGCCGGAAGGCACGCATATCACCGTACGCTGGCAGCGAGTGCCGCACGGTGCCGAATTTAGTGTTGAAGATAACGGACCGGGCATTGCACCGGAGCATATTCCGCGCCTGACCGAGCGTTTTTATCGCGTTGATAAAGCGCGTTCCCGGCAAACCGGTGGTAGCGGATTAGGGTTAGCGATCGTGAAACATGCGGTGAATCATCACGAAAGTCGCCTGAATATTGAGAGTACAGTAGGAAAAGGTACACGTTTCAGTTTTGTTATCCCGGAACGTTTAATTGCCAAAAACAGCGATTAATTCGCCTTTGTCATCTTTTATTGCCATAAGCCAGCCGATGCTGGCTTATTTTCTTTGCAGTCGAAATACGGGCGTTAGATTTTACAATGGTTGGTGATTTTTTGTTCGCATGATTAGCCATGTCTTTTTCATTGAAATAGTGTTTTATACTGGTTGGTGATTTCTTATCGCTATATACCTCTGGTTTTTAGATCCCTTCTTGCTTTAAAACGTTATAAGCGTTTAAATTGCGCTTCAGGTGCTGTCATACTGACTGCATTTACGCGGTAAATCGAAAAACTATTCTTCGCCGCGCCTGGTTGGGAGTATTTCCCGCTAAAATTGTTTAAATATACCGCTGTATCATCCCCAGGGATTGGCACAAAAATTTAACGTTACAACACCACATCCACAGGCAGTATGATTTATGACCCATCAATTAAGATCGCGCGATATCATCGCTCTGGGCTTTATGACATTTGCGTTGTTCGTCGGCGCAGGTAACATTATTTTCCCTCCAATGGTCGGCTTGCAGGCAGGCGAACACGTCTGGACTGCGGCATTCGGCTTCCTCATTACTGCCGTTGGCCTACCGGTATTAACGGTAGTGGCGCTGGCAAAAGTTGGCGGCGGTGTTGACAGTCTCAGCACGCCAATTGGTAAAGTCGCTGGCGTACTGCTGGCAACAGTTTGTTACCTGGCGGTGGGGCCGCTTTTCGCTACGCCGCGTACAGCTACCGTTTCTTTTGAAGTGGGCATTGCGCCGCTGACGGGTGATTCCGCGCTGCCGCTGTTTATCTACAGCCTGGTTTATTTCGCTATCGTTATTCTGGTTTCGCTCTATCCGGGCAAGCTGCTGGATACCGTGGGCAACTTCCTTGCGCCGCTGAAAATTATCGCGCTGGTCATCCTGTCTGTTGCCGCAATTATCTGGTACCGGCGGGTTCTATCAGCACGGCGACTGAGGCTTATCAAAACGCTGCGTTTTCTAACGGCTTCGTCAACGGCTATCTGACCATGGATACGCTGGGCGCAATGGTGTTTGGTATCGTTATTGTTAACGCGGCGCGTTCTCGTGGCGTTACCGAAGCGCGTCTGCTGACCCGTTATACCGTCTGGGCTGGCCTGATGGCGGGTGTTGGTCTGACTCTGCTGTATCTGGCGCTGTTCCGTCTGGGTTCAGACAGCGCGTCGCTGGTCGATCAGTCTGCAAACGGTGCGGCGATCCTGCATGCTTACGTTCAGCATACCTTTGGCGGCGGCGGTAGCTTCCTGCTGGCGGCGTTAATCTTCATCGCCTGCCTGGTCACGGCGGTTGGCCTGACCTGTGCTTGTGCAGAATTCTTCGCCCAGTACGTACCGCTCTCTTATCGTACGCTGGTGTTTATCCTCGGCGGCTTCTCGATGGTGGTGTCTAACCTCGGTTTGAGCCAGCTGATTCAGATCTCTGTACCGGTGCTGACCGCCATTTATCCGCCGTGTATCGCACTGGTTGTATTAAGTTTTACACGCTCATGGTGGCATAATTCGACCCGCGTGATTGCTCCGCCGATGTTTATCAGCCTGCTTTTTGGTATTCTCGACGGGATCAAAGCATCTGCATTCAGCGATATCTTACCGTCCTGGGCGCAGCGTTTACCGCTGGCCGAACAAGGTCTGGCGTGGTTAATGCCAACAGTGGTGATGGTGGTTTTGGCCATTATCTGGGATCGTGCGGCAGGTCGTCAGGTGACCTCCAGCGCTCACTAAATCACTGAACATTTGTTTTAACCACGGGGCTGCGATGCCCCGTGGTTTTTTATTGTGTTGATGGGTTAGGAATTGATGGAAAGTAAGAACAAGCTAAAGCGTGGGCTAAGTACCCGCCACATACGCTTTATGGCACTGGGTTCAGCAATTGGCACCGGGTTGTTTTACGGTTCGGCAGACGCCATCAAAATGGCCGGTCCGAGCGTGTTGTTGGCCTATATTATCGGTGGTGTCGCGGCGTATATCATTATGCGCGCGCTGGGGGAAATGTCGGTACATAACCCGGCCGCCAGCTCTTTCTCGCGTTATGCGCAGGAAAACCTCGGCCCGCTGGCAGGTTACATTACCGGCTGGACCTACTGCTTTGAAATCCTAATTGTCGCCATCGCCGATGTGACCGCTTTTGGTATCTATATGGGTGTCTGGTTTCCGACGGTGCCGCACTGGATTTGGGTACTGAGCGTGGTGCTGATCATTTGCGCCGTAAACCTGATGAGCGTGAAGGTATTCGGTGAGCTGGAGTTCTGGTTCTCGTTCTTTAAAGTCGCCACTATCATCATCATGATTGTCGCCGGTTTCGGCATCATCATCTGGGGAATTGGCAACGGCGGGCAACCGACCGGTATTCATAACCTGTGGAGCAACGGCGGCTTCTTCAGTAACGGCTGGCTTGGTATGGTGATGTCGTTGCAAATGGTGATGTTTGCTTACGGTGGGATCGAAATTATCGGGATTACCGCCGGTGAAGCGAAAGATCCTGAGAAATCTATTCCGCGCGCGATTAACTCCGTGCCGATGCGTATTCTGGTGTTCTACGTCGGTACGCTGTTCGTCATTATGTCTATCTACCCGTGGAATCAGGTTGGCACTGCCGGTAGCCCGTTCGTACTGACGTTCCAGCATATGGGGATTACCTTTGCCGCCAGCATTCTTAACTTTGTTGTGCTGACCGCTTCGCTGTCGGCAATTAACAGTGACGTATTTGGCGTAGGCCGTATGCTCCACGGTATGGCAGAGCAGGGCAGCGCGCCAAAAATTTTCAGCAAAACCTCGCGTCGCGGTATTCCGTGGGTTACGGTGCTGGTGATGACTACCGCGCTGCTGTTTGCGGTGTATCTGAACTACATCATGCCGGAAAACGTCTTCCTGGTGATCGCTTCGCTGGCAACCTTCGCCACGGTGTGGGTGTGGATTATGATCCTGCTGTCGCAAATCGCCTTCCGTCGCCGTTTGCCGCCAGAAGAAGTTAAGGCGCTGAAATTTAAAGTGCCGGGTGGGGTCGCAACCACCATCTGCGGTTTGATTTTCCTGCTCTTTATTATCGGGTTGATTGGTTATCACCCTGATACGCGTATCTCGCTGTATGTCGGTTTCGCGTGGATTGTTGTGCTGTTGATTGGCTGGATGTTTAAGCGCCGCCACGATCGTCAGCTGGCTGAAAACCAGTAATCCTTGCGTTCTGTAAGCCGGTTCAGGAGGAAATCCTGATCCGGCTATTCCGAAAGTTATCCGCCCCCGTCCTCCTCCCCCAAATATCCTTCAGATGATGAGTGATCCTGCATTAGGCTATGGCAAGGTGATCAGATTTTCATCACAGGGGAATTATGATGTTAAATGCATGGCATCTGCCGGTGCCCCCATTTGTTAAACAAAGCAAAGATCAACTGCTCATTACGCTGTGGCTGACGGGCGAAGACCCACCGCAGCGCATTATGCTGCGTACAGAACACGACAACGAAGAAACGTCAGTAGCGATGCATAAGCAGCGCAGTCAGCCGCAGCCTGGCGTTACCGCATGGCGGGCGGCGATCGATCTCTCCAGCGGGCAACCTCGGCGGCGTTATAGTTTCAAATTACTGTGGCACGATCGCCAGCGTTGGTTTACACCGCAGGGCTTCAGCCGAATGCCGCCAGCACGACTGGAGCAGTTTGCTGTCGATGTCCCGGATATCGGCCCACAATGGGCTGCGGATCAGATTTTTTATCAGATCTTCCCTGATCGTTTCGCCCGTAGTCTTCCTCGTGAAGCTGAACAGGATCATGTTTATTACCATCACGCAGCCGGACAAGAGATCATATTGCGTGACTGGGATGAACCGGTCACGGCGCAGGCGGGCGGATCAACGTTCTATGGCGGCGATCTGGACGGGATAAGCGAAAAACTGCCGTATCTGAAAAAACTTGGCGTGACGGCGCTGTATCTCAATCCGGTGTTTAAAGCTCCCAGCGTACATAAATACGATACAGAGGATTATCGCCACGTCGATCCGCAGTTTGGCGGCGACGGAGCGTTGCTGCGTTTGCGACACCATACGCAGCAGCTGGGAATGCGGCTGGTGCTGGATGGCGTGTTTAACCACAGTGGCGATTCCCATGCCTGGTTTGACAGGCACAATCGTGGCACGGGTGGTGCTTGTCACAACCCCGAATCGCCCTGGCGCGACTGGTACTCGTTTAGTGACGATGGCACGGCGCTCGACTGGCTGGGCTATGCCAGCTTGCCGAAACTGGATTATCAGTCGGAAAGTCTGGTGAATGAAATTTATCGCGGGGAAGACAGTATTGTCCGCCACTGGCTGAAAGCGCCGTGGAATATGGACGGCTGGCGGCTGGATGTGGTGCATATGCTGGGGGAAGCGGGTGGGGCGCGCAATAATTTGCAGCACGTTGCCGGGATCACCGAAGCGGCGAAAGAAACCCAGCCGGAAGCGTATATCGTTGGAGAGCATTTTGGCGATGCACGGCAATGGTTACAGGCCGATGTGGAAGATGCCGCCATGAACTATCGTGGCTTCACATTCCCGTTGTGGGGATTTCTTGCCAATACCGACATCTCTTATGATCCGCAGCAAATTGACGCCCAAACCTGTATGGCCTGGATGGATAATTACCGCGCCGGACTTTCTCATCAACAGCAACTGCGTATGTTTAATCAGCTCGATAGCCACGATACTGCGCGATTTAAAACGCTGCTCGGTCGGGATATTGCGCGCCTGCCGCTGGCGGTGGTCTGGTTGTTCACCTGGCCTGGTGTACCGTGCATTTATTACGGTGATGAAGTGGGACTGGATGGTAAAAACGATCCGTTTTGCCGTAAACCGTTCCCCTGGCAGGTGGAAAAGCAGGATACGGCGTTATTCGCGCTGTACCAGCGAATGATTGCGCTGCGTAAGAAAAGTCAGGCGCTGCGTCGTGGCGGCTGTCAGGTGCTGTATGCGGAAGATAACGTGGTGGTATTTGGCCGCGTGCTGAATCAGCAGCGTGTACTGGTGGCAATCAACCGTGGAGAAGCCTGTGAAGTGGTGCTACCCGCGTCACCGTTGCTTAATGTTGCGCAATGGCAACGCAAAGAAGGCCATGGGCAACTGACAGACGGGATTCTGGCTTTGCCTGCCATTTCGGCTACGGTGTGGATCAACTAAAGCATCTGTTTTATTTATTACGTCGTAGTCACCAGCCCTGACACTACGCAGCGCAAAAAAGCTGCTCAATGTCAGGGCTGAGTTTGTTAAATATTTGTCCCGTTCGATATGAGCGATTTTTGGTATTCTTTGCCCATGAGGTTATGTACAACATGCTCCAGGATAACCCTGTAGTGGAGCAAAGATATGACAATTTCAAATTCGAATTTATTAAAACCGTTTATTACTGGTACTGAGTTGCCACCTTTTAAAGAGGATGTTTTTTCTAAAACAGAAGAACAATTTAAAAAAAGCCCCCATGGCAAATTGCTTTTCATTTCCGGAAATGAAAACTTAGTAAACATTTCAGCGGAAAAAATCGATGAAATAAAAAATAGCAAAGATTTCTTTTCAAACATTGTAAATATAATAATTTTACTCATTAAGCATCCTGATAAAATTCTGCCCATTCTTCATGGTTGTCCTGCAGAGTCCATCGAACTCATTAAGAATGCGAAACGAACGGGGCAATGGTCATATGAGATGACTGATAAGAACGGGCAGAATATTGAAGTGTCCTATATTTTCACTGATACCATAGATGATAAATCTGATGGAAAATTATGCTTAAAAATCTGTAACTCTTGCAACCAAAATGATTCTAGTACACATGAATATAAAATAGATCATCAACAGTTGAAAAATCACATAAGGCAACTTGAGGAGTGGGCCCTTCTTGAAAAGTTTTATGATAACAACGCTTATTATTCTAAACGTACAAAACAATTAGAGAAGAAAATTGCCGATGCGGGGTTTATAACAGGGAAGGTTAATGCCGATAACTTTAATGTAAAAGAGTTTAAAGACGATATAGCCTCGATGCTTTGTGAACAGCCCCCCATGCGTACACACCAGATTTCTTCATCCGGATACTTATCTGCCGATAAAGTGCCTGATCTCTATAAGACAAATTTGAAAGACGCGCAGAGAGATCTGAAAACAACATCGGTTGACATCGATGGTGTTAGTCTAAAATCAAAAACTCGGGAAAAAATTGCGGAAAAAATTGCGAAAAAAACTGAGGAAAAAATTGCGAAACAAAATGCGAAGACCATTGAGGAGAAGAATAGTGAAAAAAACAAGAAAGAAACAAATCCTGAGGATAATTTTGTCTTAAAATTCTCACCGGAAGAAATCAATGAGATGCTCCTGGATTACAGCGATGAAGAACAAAAAAAAATTAAGACCTTTTTTCACTAGTGATCACATCTATTGTTTGTTTGATGCTTTTAGTCAGGGTTTGCATAATGTTGCTCGTAATGGCAGTCCACGGTATACAGGTTTACTACATCAAATAGCATCCAACTCTGAGATATTACAAGATTTTGATCAACAATTGTTCTGGCGCACGTTTTCAGGAGGAGTCTTCCATCGACGTATCTCTGTGAACAGCGAGCCAGAAAAGACAGATGTATGGCGATTCAGTACACAATTTGATTTTCCACATATAAATGACAACGGAGAGTTGTCCAGAACGGTACTCATGTTCGAGGGGGTTGCTGAAAGCAACTTTAAAGATATCGCCAATCATTCCAGCGAATGTTTTTCTTACAGTTGTTATGCCGCTCCGCTGGATGCGAATGCTAAAAAATAGTGACGCCGGAGCTTGAAGTTTCAGAGCGCCTTGCGTGACGCCTGCGCCATCATCCGCGGATAAAACTGCCAGAAGCGGGTTTCGAGGGCGGCATAATGTGCGTTTAAATCGTACCAGGAGTCACGCAGGGCATCCAGACGTGGGCGACGGCTTGCCATGCCGTTTAACACGTTCTGGATGAAATCCATATCGCGATAGCGCACCAGCCACTGCTCTGACCACAAGTAATTGTTCAGATTGATAAAACGTGGCGGTGAGTCCGGCAAAATCGTCATCACTTGCTCGCGGGCATAACAGACAAATTCCTGTAGCGGAAAGTCCGGCGACAGCTGCGACCAGTGGCGGGAAAGAAAGTGATCCCACATGACATCCAGCGTAATAGGCGCAACGCGGCGCGTTTCACTACGAAACCATTCCCGTGCTTCGCGGACTTCCGGCAGATTGTCGGTTAGTACATCAATGCGCCGATGCATATGAATGCCAGCCACGACGTCGGGCGGAAAACTTTCTTCAGGATTTCCGCGTACGAAATCAGCCAGTAAATTGCCGGAAAGCGAGCTTTCCGCGAGATGGGCTAAATGCAGGTGAGCTAAAAATTCATCGATTATATTCTATCCAAAGGGGGGTAAAGGTTGCAGGGAGAGCGCCCCGGCACTAGACTACCCGCCTCTTATTTTAGTCTGAGTCAGTGTCATGCGCGTTACCGATTTCTCCTTTGAATTGCCCGAATCCCTGATTGCCCACTATCCCATGCCTGAACGCAGTAGCTGTCGTTTACTGTCGCTGGACGGGCCGACGGGCGCGCTGACGCACGGTACTTTCACCGATTTACTCGATAAGCTCAACCCCGGCGATCTTCTGGTTTTTAATAATACCCGCGTGATCCCGGCGCGTCTGTTTGGGCGTAAAGCCAGCGGCGGCAAGATTGAAGTGCTGGTTGAGCGGATGCTCGACGACAAACGCATTCTTGCGCATATTCGCGCCTCGAAAGCGCCAAAACCTGGCGCAGAACTGTTGCTGGGCGATGACGAAAGTATTAACGCAACAATGACCGCGCGCCACGGCGCACTGTTTGAAGTCGAATTTAATGATGATCGTTCGGTACTGGATATCCTCAACAGCATCGGCCATATGCCGCTGCCGCCGTATATCGACCGTCCGGACGAAGACGCTGACCGCGAACTTTATCAAACCGTTTATAGCGAAAAACCGGGCGCGGTTGCAGCCCCGACCGCTGGTCTGCATTTTGACGAACCTTTGCTGGAAAAATTACGCGCCAAAGGCGTGGAGATGGCGTTTGTCACCCTGCACGTTGGTGCGGGCACCTTCCAGCCGGTGCGCGTCGACACCATTGAAGATCACATCATGCACTCGGAATACGCTGAAGTACCGCAGGATGTGGTAGACGCGGTACTGGCGGCGAAAGCGCGCGGTAACCGGGTGATTGCGGTTGGCACCACCTCGGTACGTTCGCTGGAAAGCGCGGCCCAGGCGGCGAAAAACGATCTCATCGAACCGTTCTTTGACGATACCCAAATCTTTATCTATCCCGGCTTCCAGTACAAAGTGGTCGATGCGCTGGTGACGAACTTCCACCTTCCTGAATCGACGCTGATTATGCTGGTTTCGGCATTTGCCGGCTATCAACACACTATGAACGCCTATAAAGCGGCGGTAGAAGAGAAATATCGCTTTTTTAGTTACGGTGATGCGATGTTTATCACGTACAATCCGCAGGCAATTAATGAGCGCGTCGGGGAGTAATTCCGCGGCGCTGGTTTAAACGTTGGACTGTTTTTCTGACGTAGTGGAGAAAAATGAAATTTGAACTGGACACCACCGACGGTCGCGCACGCCGTGGCCGCCTGGTCTTTGATCGTGGCGTAGTGGAAACGCCTTGTTTTATGCCTGTTGGCACTTACGGCACCGTAAAAGGGATGACGCCGGAAGAAGTTGAAGCCACTGGCGCGCAAATTATCCTCGGCAACACCTTCCACCTGTGGCTGCGCCCGGGCCAGGAAATCATGAAACTGCACGGCGATCTGCACGATTTTATGCAGTGGAAAGGACCAATCCTTACCGACTCCGGCGGCTTCCAGGTCTTCAGCCTTGGTGATATTCGTAAAATCACCGAACAGGGCGTTCATTTCCGTAACCCGATCAACGGCGACCCGATTTTCCTCGACCCGGAAAAGTCGATGGAGATTCAGTACGATCTTGGTTCGGATATCGTCATGATCTTTGATGAGTGTACGCCGTATCCTGCTGACTGGGATTACGCAAAACGCTCCATGGAGATGTCTCTGCGTTGGGCGAAGCGTAGCCGTGAGCGTTTTGACAGTCTCGGAAACAAAAATGCGCTGTTTGGTATCATTCAGGGCAGCGTTTACGAAGATTTACGTGATATTTCTGTTAAAGGTCTGGTAGATATCGGTTTTGATGGCTACGCTGTCGGCGGTCTGGCTGTGGGTGAGCCGAAAGCAGATATGCACCGCATTCTGGAGCATGTATGCCCGCAAATTCCGGCAGACAAACCGCGTTACCTGATGGGCGTTGGTAAACCAGAAGACCTGGTTGAAGGCGTACGTCGCGGTATCGATATGTTTGACTGCGTAATGCCAACCCGCAACGCCCGAAATGGTCATTTGTTCGTGACCGATGGCGTGGTGAAAATCCGCAATGCGAAGTATAAGAGCGATACTGGCCCACTCGATCCTGAGTGTGATTGCTACACCTGTCGCAATTATTCACGCGCTTACTTGCATCATCTCGACCGTTGCAACGAAATATTAGGCGCGCGACTCAACACCATTCATAACCTTCGTTACTACCAGCGTTTGATGGCGGGTTTACGCAAGGCTATTGAAGAGGGTAAATTAGAGAGCTTCGTAACTGATTTTTACCAGCGTCAGGGGCGAGAAGTACCACCTTTGAACGTTGATTAATATTAATAATGAGGGAAATTTAATGAGCTTTTTTATTTCTGATGCGGTAGCGGCAACGGGTGCACCGGCGCAAGGTAGCCCGATGTCTTTGATTTTGATGCTGGTGGTATTCGGTCTGATTTTCTATTTCATGATCCTGCGTCCACAGCAGAAGCGCACCAAAGAACACAAAAAGCTGATGGACTCCATTGCCAAAGGTGATGAAGTTCTGACGAACGGTGGCCTGGTTGGTCGCGTAACCAAAGTAGCGGAAACCGGCTACATTGCTATCGCGCTGAATGACACCACTGAAGTAGTTATTAAACGTGACTTCGTAGCTGCCGTCCTGCCGAAAGGCACCATGAAGGCGCTGTAATTAAAATTTTTCCCTAAGGGAATTGCCGTGTTAAACCGTTATCCTTTGTGGAAGTACGTCATGCTGATCGTGGTGATTGTCATCGGTCTGCTGTATGCGCTTCCCAACCTGTTTGGTGAGGATCCGGCTGTTCAGATCACTGGTGCGCGCGGAGTCGCCGCCAGTGAGCAAACGCTGATCCAGGTCCAGAAAACGTTACAAGAAGAAAAAATAACTGCTAAGTCTGTGGCACTGGAAGAGGGCGCTATTCTTGCGCGCTTCGACTCCACTGACACCCAGCTGCGCGCTCGTGAAGCATTAATGGGCGTTATGGGTGACAAATACGTCGTGGCGCTTAACCTTGCCCCGGCAACGCCGCGCTGGCTGGCAGCTATTCATGCTGAGCCGATGAAGCTCGGCCTTGACCTGCGTGGCGGCGTTCACTTCCTGATGGAAGTGGATATGGACACCGCGCTTGGCAAACTCCAGGAACAAAACATCGATAGCCTGCGCAGCGACCTGCGTGAAAAGGGCATCCCGTATACCACCGTTCGTAAAGAAAACAACTACGGCCTGAGCATCACTTTCCGCGATGCTAAAGCTCGTGATGAAGCCATTGCGTATCTGAGCAAGCGCCATCCGGACCTGGTGATTAGCAGCCAGGGCAGCAACCAGCTGCGTGCGGTAATGAGCGATGCTCGCCTGAGTGAAGCGCGTGAATATGCGGTGCAGCAGAACATTAATATCCTGCGTAACCGTGTAAACCAACTTGGCGTGGCGGAGCCGGTGGTTCAGCGTCAGGGTGCTGACCGTATCGTTGTTGAACTGCCAGGTATTCAGGACACCGCGCGTGCGAAAGAGATTCTGGGTGCGACGGCAACGCTGGAATTCCGTCTGGTAAACACCAACGTTGATCAGGCCGCTGCGGCATCCGGCCGCGTACCGGGCGACTCTGAAGTGAAACAGACCCGCGAAGGTCAGCCGGTTGTGCTGTACAAACGCGTAATTCTGACCGGTGACCATATCACCGACTCCACTTCCAGCCAGGACGAATACAACCAGCCGCAGGTTAACATTTCGCTCGACAGCGCAGGTGGCAACATTATGTCTAACTTCACCAAGGACAACATCGGCAAACCGATGGCGACCCTGTTTGTGGAGTACAAAGACAGCGGCAAGAAAGATGCTAACGGTCGTGCGGTTCTGGTGAAACAGGAAGAGGTGATTAACATCGCTAACATCCAGTCTCGTCTGGGTAACAGCTTCCGTATCACCGGTATTAACAACCCGAACGAAGCCCGTCAGCTTTCACTTTTGCTGCGTGCCGGTGCGTTGATCGCGCCAATTCAGATTGTTGAAGAACGTACCATTGGCCCGACTCTGGGTATGCAGAACATTGAACAGGGGCTGGAGGCTTGCCTTGCCGGTCTGCTGGTTTCTATTCTGTTTATGATCATCTTCTATAAGAAGTTTGGTCTGATTGCGACCAGTGCTTTGATTGCCAACTTGATCTTGATCGTCGGCATTATGTCGCTGTTGCCAGGCGCAACGCTGAGTATGCCGGTATCGCGGGTATCGTCTTAACCCTTGCGGTAGCGGTCGACGCGAACGTACTGATCAACGAACGTATTAAAGAAGAGTTGAGCAACGGACGTACTGTTCAACAGGCAATTGATGAAGGTTATCGTGGCGCATTCAGTTCCATCTTCGATGCGAACATCACCACGCTGATTAAAGTCATCATCCTGTACGCAGTGGGTACCGGGGCAATTAAAGGGTTCGCGATTACTACCGGTATCGGTGTGGCGACGTCGATGTTTACCGCGATTGTCGGTACGCGTGCCATCGTAAACCTGCTATATGGCGGCAAGCGCGTCAAGAAGCTGTCAATCTGAGGAGTGCGATGTGGCACAGGAATATACTGTTGAACAACTAAACCACGGCCGTAAAGTCTATGACTTTATGCGCTGGGACTACTGGGCTTTCGGCATCTCTGGTCTGCTGTTAATCGCCGCTATCGTTATTATGGGCGTGCGCGGCTTTAACTGGGGGCTGGATTTCACCGGTGGTACGGTTATTGAAATTACGCTCGAAAAACCGGCTGAAATTGACGTAATGCGTGATGCATTGCAAAAAGCCGGTTTTGAAGAGCCGATGCTGCAAAACTTTGGTAGCAGCCACGACATCATGGTCCGTATGCCGCCTGCTGAAGGCGAAACCGGCGGTCAGGTGCTGGGCAGCCAGGTTCTGAAGGTGATTAACGAATCCACCAATCAGAATGCGGCAGTGAAGCGTATTGAGTTCGTCGGTCCGAGCGTGGGGGCAGACCTTGCGCAAACCGGTGCGATGGCGTTGATGGCGGCGCTGCTGTCTATCCTCGTGTACGTAGGTTTCCGCTTTGAGTGGCGACTGGCGGCAGGGGTTGTTATTGCGCTGGCGCACGACGTTATCATTACGCTGGGTATTTTGTCGTTATTCCATATCGAGATTGACCTGACCATTGTGGCATCGTTGATGTCAGTTATCGGTTACTCGCTTAACGACAGTATCGTGGTATCGGACCGTATTCGTGAAAACTTCCGCAAGATCCGTCGCGGTACGCCTTACGAAATCTTTAACGTGTCCTTGACCCAGACGCTGCACCGTACCTTGATCACATCCGGTACTACCTTGATGGTTATCCTGATGCTGTACCTCTTCGGTGGTCCGGTACTGGAAGGCTTCTCGCTGACCATGCTTATCGGTGTTTCCATCGGTACTGCATCTTCCATCTACGTAGCATCGGCGCTGGCTCTGAAACTGGGTATGAAGCGCGAACACATGCTGCAGCAGAAAGTGGAAAAAGAAGGGGCGGATCAGCCGTCAATTCTGCCGTAATCAAGTTCCCGTTGATGTTGAAAATCCCGGTCAGAAGATCGGGATTTTTTTGATGTATGGAGATTGCGAAAATCCCCGCATCTTGGGAAACTGCGCGTAACCCTACATTTCATCCAGGTAACTTTTCATGGCTATCATCCCAAAAAACTATGCGCGCTTAGAAAGCGGCTATCGCGAAAAAGCATTAAAAATCTATCCGTGGGTCTGCGGTCGCTGTTCCCGCGAGTTTGTTTATTCCAACCTGCGTGAACTTACCGTTCACCACATTGATCACGACCATACCAATAACCCGGAAGATGGCAGTAACTGGGAATTGCTTTGTCTCTATTGCCACGATCATGAGCATTCGAAATATACCGAAGCGGATCAGTATGGTACGACCGTTATCGCAGGGGAAGATGCGCAGAAAGATGTCGGTGAAGCGAAGTACAACCCATTCGCTGACCTGAAAGCGATGATGAACAAGAAGAAGTGATAAAAATGCCGGATATGAAATCCGGCATTCTCACAATCAGAAGTTGTAACCTACTACCAGGTAACCACCCCAGCCGGTAGAGCGAACGTTGAAGTTGCCGTTGCCGAAGTTCAGTTCTGCATCGTCGTTCCACTGACCACCGTCGTGCCAGTAACGAGCTACGACAGAGTAGTGCCAATGATCGTAGTTCAGAGCCAGAATATGGCTGGAAGCGATAGAGTTATTAGTACGGGTCTTAATACCGTTGATTGCGTTACCGCTGTCATCCCCTAAATCGGAACCCCAGTCGAAGTTGGTGAAGCCGATGTAGCTCAGCTGACCGCCCCACAGATCGGTAATCGGCACAAAGTATTTAATTTTGAAACGGTAACCGTCCCACTCGTTTTCGTTCGCTGCGCCATAGTTCTGCCACTGGTATTTCGCATAGACGTTCATGGACAGGCTCATCGGCAGGCCAGTATCGATATCGGTACCCAGACCCATGTACCAGGTGCTCTGGCGACCATCTTTATTACGACCCATGTCGTAAATGTAGTTGTTCGCGAAGTACCACTCTTTGAACGGACCAAAGCTAAGGTCAGTATTGGTCAGCTTGTCGATGGAGAAACGTGGTTCGATTTCCATAAACAGCGGAGAACCGTGGTTCCAGATACCTTTGCATCGGAGTTACCGCCGAAGAATACCGGCGCATCCGCATAACCATAGAAGTCGAACCAGTCTTTTTTAGCGAATGCTTCGTACTCAAGGTAGGTATCGTTGCGGATCTGCGGTCCGAAACGGGTGTGATAGCTTCCGACAACGTTAACGCTCTGGTGCCACCAGTCGGAAAGATACTGCGGTTTGTCGTTTTCAGCTGCGTTGACAGTAAAGACGAAGAGAGCGCCAGTACCGCACCGGCTGCCAGTAATGTTTTTTTCATATGTATGCCACTGTTTGAAAATCCCTTGCGGGAGTGAAAAAGGCGCAAATTGCGTTTCTAAATATTTCGTATACAGAGGAGCCTATTATAAAAATCATTGCTCACAAAAATATGTTTCGTTTCACAGTTCTATCATTTACGTAATCGATTGCGTTCACGTTTACACACATTCGGGCAGGGATTGTACTGACTTTCACCCTTGTTGCAAACTTTTACTATCAATCCAGGTGATGTAAGCGGAGTAACAAAATGACGGGGAAGATGTTGCGGGACGCACAATATCGCCCCGCAATACGTTTACTGCATAACAGGTTGAATGTCGTGGATACGTACAAAGCCTAACTGATCCACAGACATACCCTTTAACTGTAACGGAATATCAACATCGCTGGGGGCGAGGACGCTGGCAGGTGCGTTAATCAATTGATTCTGCACATTGATTTCCTGAAAGTTGTCTATTGTTCCCTGAATTTGCCCATATTCAACAGTTCCGCTGAATGCGGGCAAGGGATCATTCGACTCGCCCTGAATACGTAGCGTCAGGGTGGTGCCATCTGTATCAGGCGTAATATTCACCAGCGACATACGTAAAAAGTACCGATCTGGCTTTCCAGTCTTGCTGGTGTTTTTGCTCCAGGCAGAAGGTAAACCCCACTGCTGGATTTTGCATTCAGCCTGTTTTGCTGAGTGATTTTGACCGTTTCTTTATTGAGTTGCGTCATCTCCTGGTTCAGCGTGCTGACGCTGTGTTTCATCTGTCGCACTTCGCTTTGCTGCACACAGGCGCTAAGGCTGAACAGGCTTCCCAGCAGGAGCAGTCGAAAAACGTTAGTATTCATAGGTCGTCCCTTTCTCGTCGCAATTAGCCTAATGGTAGAGGGTAAAAGCAGCGAAAGCATCGATCCTTTATCTCAAAAAGCGTTGCGCCTTTGTTGTATCGTCAGTTCAGGGTAAAATAGATTTCTGTTAACCACCTGGTCAGGACGCCGTATGCATTGCCCATTCTGTTTCGCCGTGGACACTAAGGTAATTGACTCTCGTCTCGTGGGCGAGGTTCATCCGTACGCCGCCGTCGGCAGTGTCTGGTGTGTAATGAACGTTTCACCACCTTTGAAGTGGCGGAGCTGGTTATGCCGCGTGTTGTAAAAAGCAACGACGTGCGTGAACCGTTTAATGAAGAGAAATTGCGCAGCGGAATGCTGCGGGCGCTGGAAAAACGTCCGGTGAGTTCCGATGACGTCGAAATGGCAATCAATCATATTAAATCGCAGCTGCGCGCCACCGGTGAGCGCGAAGTGCCGAGCAAGATGATTGGCAATCTGGTGATGGAGCAATTGAAAAAAGCTCGATAAAGTCGCCTATATCCGTTTTGCCTCTGTCTACCGCAGTTTCGAAGATATCAAAGAATTTGGCGAAGAGATCGCGCGCCTGGAGGACTAAGCCGTGCAGGACGAGTATTACATGGCGCGGGCGCTAAAGCTGGCGCAACGAGGACGTTTTACCACCCACCCCAACCCGAATGTCGGGTGCGTCATTGTCAAAGATGGCGAAATTGTCGGTGAAGGTTACCACCAACGAGCGGGTGAACCACATGCCGAAGTACACGCATTGCGAATGGCGGGTGAAAAAAGCCAAAGGTGCGACCGCCTATGTCACACTCGAACCCTGTAGCCATCATGGTCGTACGCCACCATGCTGTGACGCACTCATCGCCGCTGGCGTAGCGCGCGTGGTTGCAGCGATGCAGGACCCCAATCCGCAGGTTGCTGGACGTGGACTTTACCGTCTGCAACAGGCTGGCATTGACGTCAGCCACGGGCTGATGATGAGTGAAGCCGAGCAATTGAATAAAGGATTTCTCAAACGGATGCGCACCGGCTTTCCTTATATTCAATTAAAACTTGGCGCATCGCTTGATGGTCGCACGGCGATGGCGAGCGGCGAAAGCCAGTGGATCACTTCGCCTCAGGCGAGGCGCGACGTACAACGACTGCGCGCACAAAGTCATGCCATTTTAACCAGCAGCGCCACGGTGCTGGCGGATGATCCAGCCTTAACAGTGCGTTGGTCTGAACTGGATGAACAAACTCAGGCGCTCTATCCGCAACAAAATCTCCGTCAGCCGATACGTATTGTGATTGATAGCCAAAATCGCGTGACGCCGGAACATCGCATTGTGCAGCAGCCCGGCGAAACCTGGTTCGCGCGTACTCAGGATGATTCTCGTGAGTGGCCAAGGAAACGGTGCGTACCTTGCTGATTCCAGAGCATAAAGGTCATCTGGATCTGGTTGTACTGATGATGCAACTGGGTAAACAGCAAATTAACAGCATCTGGGTGGAAGCGGGGCCAACGCTCGCTGGCGCATTGCTACAGGCGGGGTTAGTCGATGAGCTGATTGTCTATATCGCACCTAAACTATTAGGCAGCGACGCCCGTGGATTATGCTCGCTGCCAGGGCTTGAGAAATTAGCCGACGCCCCCCAATTTAAATTCAAAGAGATACGTCATGTAGGCCCGGATGTTTGCCTGCATTTAGTGGGTGCATGATCTCCCGGCTCGAAAGGGAAGCAGCGCACGAAATATTATGCTAAAATCCGCCCCCTGCGGGGCCATACTCGAACCCGAAGGAAGAAAATGAACATTATTGAAGCTAACGTTGCTACCCCGGACGCTCGCGTCGCCATCACCATCGCGCGTTTCAACAACTTTATCAATGACAGCCTGCTGGAAGGTGCAATTGACGCACTGAAACGTATCGGTCAGGTAAAAGATGAAAACATTACCGTTGTTTGGGTGCCTGGTGCCTATGAGCTGCCGCTGGCGGCGGGTGCACTGGCTAAAACCGGTAAATACGACGCGGTGATTGCGCTGGGTACGGTTATTCGTGGTGGCACTGCCCACTTTGAATATGTCGCTGGTGGTGCAAGCAACGGCCTGGCGCATGTTGCCCAGGACAGCGAAATTCCGGTTGCTTTTGGGGTTCTGACCACTGAAAGCATTGAACAAGCGATCGAACGTGCTGGCACCAAAGCTGGCAACAAAGGTGCAGAAGCTGCACTGACCGCGCTTGAAATGATTAATGTATTGAAAGCCATCAAGGCCTGAAATTAGTAAGGGGAAATCCGTGAAACCTGCTGCTCGTCGCCGCGCTCGTGAGTGTGCCGTCCAGGCGCTCTACTCCTGGCAGTTGTCCCAGAACGACATCGCTGATGTTGAATACCAGTTCCTGGCTGAACAGGATGTAAAAGACGTTGACGTCCTGTACTTCCGTGAGCTGCTGGCCGGGGTGGCGACTAACACCGCATACCTCGACGGACTGATGAAGCCATACCTGTCCCGCCTGCTGGAAGAACTGGGCCAGGTAGAAAAAGCAGTACTGCGCATTGCGCTGTACGAGCTGTCTAAACGTAGCGATGTGCCATACAAAGTGGCCATTAACGAAGCGATCGAACTGGCGAAATCGTTCGGCGCAGAAGACAGCCATAAGTTCGTCAACGGCGTACTCGATAAAGCAGCACCTGTGATTCGCCCTAACAAAAGTGATATCCAGGCCGGTAGATTCACGGAAGACCGTTCCGCGATCGCCGGCCTTTTCTTTTTTACCTGCTGAGGCATAACGTATGGCATGTGGCGAGTTCTCCCTGATTGCCCGTTATTTTGACCGTGTAAAGAAGTTCTCGTCTTGATGTCGAACTGGGCATTGGCGACGATTGCGCACTTCTCAATATCCCCGAGAAGCAGACCCTGGCGATCAGCACTGATACGCTGGTGGCGGGCAACCACTTCCTCCCTGATATCGATCCTGCTGATCTGGCATATAAAGCTCTGGCAGTGAATTTAAGCGATCTGGCCGCGATGGGGGCCGATCCGGCCTGGCTGACGCTGGCATTAACCTTACCGGACGTCGACGAAGCGTGGCTTGAGTCCTTCAGCGACAGTTTGTTTGATCTTCTCAATTATTACGATATGCAACTTATTGGCGGCGATACCACGCGTGGGCCATTATCAATGACGTTGGGTATCCACGGCTTTGTTCCGATGGGACGAGCCTTAACGCGCTCTGGGGCGAAACCGGGTGACTGGATCTATGTGACCGGTACACCGGGCGATAGCGCCGCCGGGCTGGCGATTTTGCAAAATCGTTTGCAGGTTGCCGATGCTAAAGATGCGGACTACTTGATCAAACGTCATCTCCGTCCGTCGCCGCGTATTTTACAGGGGCAGGCACTGCGCGATCTGGCAAATTCAGCTATCGATCTCTCTGACGGTCTGATTTCCGATCTCGGGCATATCGTGAAAGCCAGCGACTGCGGCGCACGTATTGACCTGGCATTGCTGCCGTTTTCTGATGCGCTTTCTCGCCATGTTGAACCTGAACAGGCGTTGCGCTGGGCGCTCTCTGGCGGTGAAGATTACGAGTTGTGTTTCACGGTGCCGGAACTGAACCGTGGCGCGCTGGATGTGGCTCTCGGACACCTGGGCGTACCGTTTACCTGTATCGGGCAAATGACCGCCGATATCGAAGGGCTTTGTTTTATTCGTGACGGCGAACCTGTCACGTTAGACTGGAAAGGATATGACCATTTTGCCACGCCATAAAGATGTCGCGAAAAGTCGCCTGAAGATGAGTAATCCGTGGCATCTGCTTGCTGTCGGATTCGGAAGTGGATTAAGCCCAATCGTTCCTGGCACGATGGGATCGCTGGCGGCGATTCCGTTCTGGTATCTGATGACCTTTTTGCCCTGGCAGCTCTATTCGCTGGTGGTGATGCTGGGGATCTGTATCGGCGTCTATCTTTGTCATCAAACGGCGAAAGACATGGGCGTGCACGATCACGGCAGCATTGTCTGGGACGAATTTATTGGTATGTGGATCACCCTGATGGCACTCCCGACGAATGACTGGCAGTGGGTCGCCGCCGGTTTTGTGATCTTCCGTATTTTCGACATGTGGAAACCGTGGCCGATTCGCTGGTTTGATCGGAATGTGCATGGCGGCATGGGGATCATGATAGATGATATTGTCGCCGGGGTGATTTCCGCAGGCATCCTGTACTTTATTGGACATCACTGGCCGCTGGGTATTCTGTCGTAGTTGTGCACCGATGCCTGATGTGACGCTTGTCACGTCTCATCAGGCCTGGACTCTTATTTAAATCCTACGACCGGATGCGGTTTATACGGCGTTTCCAGTTCGGCAATCTGTTCCGGCTTTAAAGTGATATCCACCGCGTTCAACAGCTCATCAAGCTGTTCCTCCCGAGAAGTTCCGATAATCGGTGCGGCAATGCCCGGTTTACTCAACAACCAGGCCAGCGCAACTTGTGCTCGTGTTGCACCGAGTTCTTCACTGACGCCCGTTAACCGCTCTGCGATCTGCGCGTCATTTTCATCGCTTTCTTTATAGAGATTTTTACCCACCTCATCAGACACCAGTCGTGCGGTGGTTTCTCCCCAAGGACGCGTCAGGCGGCCCCGCGCCAGCGGGCTCCACGGAATGACCGCCACGCCTTCCTCATAACACAGCGGCAGCATCTCGCGCTCTTCTTCACGATAAATCAGATTGTAGTGATCCTGCATACTGACAAACTGCGCCCAGCCGTGCTGTTTTTGTAGTTCCAGTGCTTGAGCAAACTGCGAAGCGTGCATGGATGACGCGCCGATATAACGCGCTTTCCCGGCTTTTACCACGTCGTTGAGGGCTTCCAGCGTCTCTTCGATCGGCGTGTTGTAATCCCAGCGATGAATTTGCAGGATATCGACATAATCCATGCCGAGACGGCGCAGGCTGTCGTCGATAGAGCGCAAAATTTGTGCACGGGATAATCCTTCCGGTAAATCACCAACGCGATGGAACACTTTGGTCGCAACGACCACGTCTTCACGACGGGCGAAATCCCGCAGTGCGCGACCGACGATCTCTTCGCTGCTGCCATCGGAATAGCTATTGGCGGTATCAAAGAAATTTATGCCGCCTTCCAGCGCGCGTTTAATGATGGGACGGCTGCTTTCTTCCGGCAGTGTCCATGCGTGATTACCGCGATCTGGCTCGCCAAAGGTCATACAGCCGAGGCAAAGTCGGGAAACGCGAAGGTCGGTTTTTCCTAAGGGCTTGTATTGCATGCTGCCACTCCTACCATGAATAATTTCTTAAGCATAGCAGGAGTGGAGTAGGGATTATGCCAGCCAGGCCTTGATTTTGGCTTCCATACCGGCGGCATCGAGGCCGAGTTCGGCGCGCATTTCTTCCTGTGTTCCTTGTGGAATAAAGAAGTCCGGCAGACCAATGTTCAGCACGGGTACTGGTTTACGATGGGCCATCAGCACTTCGTTCACGCCGCTGCCTGCACCACCCATAATGGCGTTTTCTTCTACGGTAACCAGCGCTTCATGGCTGGCGGCCATTTCCAGAATTAACGCTTCATCAAGCGGTTTCACGAAACGCATATCGACCAGCGTAGCGTTCAGCGATTCAGCGACTTTCGCCGCTTCTGGCATCAGCGTACCAAAGTTAAGGATCGCCAGTTTCTCACCACGACGCTTCACAATGCCTTTGCCAATTGGCAGTTTTTCCAGCGGCGTCAATTCCACGCCAACCGCGTTGCCGCGCGGGTAGCGCACCGCGGACGGGCCAACGTTATAGTGATAGCCGGTATAGAGCATCTGGCGACATTCGTTTTCATCGCTCGGGGTCATAATGACCATTTCCGGTATGCAGCGCAGGTAAGAGAGATCAAAAGCGCCCTGGTGGGTTTGACCGTCAGCACCAACAATGCCCGCGCGGTCGATGGCGAACAGGACCGGGAGTTTTTGAATCGCCACGTCATGCAACACCTGATCATAGGCACGTTGCAGGAAGGTGGAGTAAATTGCCACGATCGGTTTGTAGCCACCAATCGCCAGACCGACGGCAAAGGTCACCGCGTGTTGCTCGGCAATCGCTACATCAAAATAGCGATCCGGGAATTTACGTGAAAACTCGACCATGCCGGAACCTTCACGCATCGCCGGAGTAATCGCCATCAGCTTGTTGTCTTTCGCTGCCGTTTCGCACAACCAGTCGCCAAAGATTTTTGAATAGCTCGGCAAACCGCCGCTACTTTTCGGCAAACAACCGCTGGAGGGATCAAATTTAGGCACGGCGTGGAAGGTGATTGGGTCTTTTTCTGCCGGTTCATAACCACGACCTTTTTTAGTCATGATATGCAGGAACTGCGGGCCTTTCAGGTCGCGCATGTTCTTAAGCGTGGTGATAAGCCCCAGCACATCGTGACCGTCCACCGGGCCGATGTAGTTAAAGCCCAGCTCTTCAAACAACGTGCCAGGCACTACCATGCCTTTAATATGTCCTTCGGTGCGTTTGAGCAGCTCTTTAATGGGGGCACGCCAGAGAAAACTTTTTTCCCCGCCTTCGCGCAGTGAAGAGTAAAGCTTACCGGAAAGCAGTTGCGCCAGATGGTTGTTGAGCGCGCCAACATTTTCGGAAATCGACATTTCATTGTCGTTGAGAACCACCAGCATATCAGGACGGATATCGCCCGCGTGATTCATCGCTTCAAACGCCATGCCAGCGGTAATCGCGCCATCGCCAATGACACAGACGGTACGGCGATTTTTGCCTTCTTTCTCGGCAGCAACCGCAATACCAATTCCGGCACTGATGGAGGTTGATGAATGCCCGACGCTTAATACGTCATATTCGCTTTCGCCGCGCCACGGGAACGGGTGCAGGCCGCCTTTCTGACGGATGGTGCCGATTTTGTCGCGGCGTCCGGTCAAAAATTTTATGCGGATAAGCCTGATGCCCCACATCCCAGATTAACTGGTCAAACGGGGTATTGTAGACATAGTGCAGCGCCACGGTCAGTTCGACCGTGCCCAGCCCGGAGGCGAAGTGCCCGCTGGAACGGCTCACGCTGTCGAGTAAATAGCGGCGCAGTTCGTCGCAGAGTTTCGGTAAACTCTCTTTCGGCAACAGTCGTAACTCCTGGGTGGAGTCGACCAGTGCCAGGGTCGGGTATTTGGCAATATCAAAACTCATCAGGGGCCTATTAATACTTATTGTTTATTTATTACGCTGGATGATGTAGTCCGCTAGCGCTTCCAGTGCCGAGGTATCGAGTGACTGTTCAGCCAGTTGTTTCAGCGACTGACGGGCATCGTCGATCAGATCCCGGGCTTTCTTCCGGGCTTGCTCAAGACCCAGAAGTGCAGGGTAGGTACTTTTACCAAGTTGCTGATCGGCACCCTGGCGTTTTCCCAACGTTGCAGTATCTCCTACCACATCCAGGATGTCATCCTGAACCTGGAAGGCAAGGCCGATGCTCTCTGCGTACTTGTCGAGTACTGGCAGAGCACGACGCCCTTTATCTCCGGCGCTTAATGCACCAAGGCGAACGGCGGCGCGAATCAATGCGCCAGTTTTATGACGATGTATACGCTCAAGCGCGTCCAGAGGTACGCGTTTGCCTTCCGCGTCTAAATCTAATGCCTGACCACCGCACATTCCGGCAATACCGCTGGCGCTCGCCAGTTCAGAAATCATCGAAATTCTGTCGCGATCCGACACTTCCGGCATATCAGCATCGCTTAAAATCGAGAACGCCAGCGTTTGTAAAGCATCGCCAGCGAGAATCGCGTTTGCTTCGCCAAACTTCACATGGCAGGTCGGCAAACCGCGACGCAGATCGTCATCATCCATCGCCGGTAAATCATCATGAATTAATGAGTAAGCGTGGATACACTCTACGGCGGCAGCGGGTGCGTCCAGTGTGTTTGTGCTAACGCCGAACATATGACCAGTGGCATAAACCAGGAAAGGTCGCAGACGCTTACCACCTAATAATGCGCCATACTGCATGGTTTCGACCACGGGAGTGTTCTGAAAGGGCAGTGGGGCGATAAAACGGCTCAGCGCCTGGTTGGCCTGCTTAACGCAGGCTTCGAGTTGCTGCGGAAAGTCCATTACTCATTGTCCGGTGTAAAAGGGGTTAGAGAGGCATCTTCATTGTCAGACAGCAGAATTTGTACGCGCTGTTCGGCTTGTTGTAATTTGGCCTGCCCCTGACGTGCCAGCTGCACGCCGCGTTCGAACTCGTTCAGCGCCTCTTCCAGCGGCAGGTCGCCACTTTCCAGACGGGTTACAATCTGTTCCAGCTCGCTCAGCGCCTTTTCAAAGCTGGCGGGAGCCTCATTTTTCTTCGGCATAATGAATGTCTGACTCTCAGTATTTTTCGCCCCGTCATGGTAACGGACTCAGGGCAAATAGCAAATAACGCGCAATGGTAAGGTGATGTGCACAGCAAAGCGATGTTAGTGGTATACTTCCGCGCCTGGATGCAGCCGCAGGTGTGGGCTGCTGTATTTTTCCCTATACAAGTCGCTTAAGGCTTGCCAACGAACCATTGCCGCCATGAAGTTTATCATTAAATTGTTCCCGGAAATCACCATCAAAAGCCAATCTGTGCGCTTGCGCTTTATAAAAAATCCTTACCGGGAACATTCGTAACGTTTTAAAGCACTATGATGAGACGCTCGCTGTCGTCCGCCACTGGGATAACATCGAAGTTCGCGCAAAAGATGAAAACCAGCGTCTGGCTATTCGCGACGCCCTGACCCGTATTCCGGGTATCCACCATATTCTCGAAGTCGAAGACGTGCCGTTTACCGACATGCACGATATTTTCGAAAAAGCGTTGGTTCAGTATCGCGATCAGCTGGAAGGGAAAACCTTTTGCGTACGCGTGAAGCGCCGTGGCAAACATGATTTTAGCTCGATTGATGTGGAACGTTACGTCGGCGGCGGTTTAAATCAGCATATTGAGTCCGCGCGCGTGAAGCTGACCAATCCGGATGTGACTGTCCATCTGGAAGTGGAAGACGATCGTCTTCTGCTGATTAAAGGCCGCTACGAAGGTATTGGCGGTTTCCCGATTGGTACCCAGGAAGATGTGCTGTCGCTCATTTCTGGTGGTTTCGACTCCGGCGTTTCCAGTTATATGTTGATGCGTCGCGGATGTCGTGTGCATTACTGCTTCTTTAACCTTGGCGGCGCGGCGCATGAAATTGGCGTGCGTCAGGTAGCGCATTATCTGTGGAACCGCTTTGGCAGCTCCCACCGCGTGCGTTTTGTCGCTATTAATTTCGAACCGGTCGTCGGGGAAATTCTCGAGAAAATCGACGACGGTCAGATGGGCGTTATCCTCAAACGTATGATGGTGCGTGCCGCGTCCAAAGTGGCAGAACGTTACGGCGTTCAGGCGCTGGTTACCGGTGAAGCGCTCAGGGGTGTCCAGCCAGACGCTGACCAACCTGCGCCTGATTGATAACGTCTCCGATACGCTGATCCTGCGTCCGCTGATCTCTTACGACAAAGAGCACATCATCAACCTGGCTCGCCAGATTGGCACCGAAGACTTTGCCCGCACGATGCCGGAATATTGCGGCGTGATTTCCAAAAGCCCGACGGTGAAAGCGGTTAAATCGAAGATTGAAGCGGAAGAAGAGAAGTTTGACTTCAGCATTCTCGATAAAGTGGTTGAGGAAGCGAATAACGTTGATATCCGCGAAATCGCCCAGCAGACCGAGCAGGAAGTGGTGGAAGTGGAAACCGTCAATGGCTTCGGCCCGAACGACGTGATCCTCGATATCCGTTCTATCGATGAACAGGAAGATAAGCCACTGAAAGTCGAAGGGATTGATGTGGTTTCTCTGCCGTTCTATAAACTGAGCACCAAATTTGGCGATCTCGACCAGAGCAAAACCTGGCTGTTGTGGTGTGAGCGCGGGGTGATGAGCCGCCTGCAGGCGCTCTATCTGCGCGAGCAGGGCTTTAACAATGTGAAGGTGTATCGCCCGTAATATGTGGTTGTAACGTCGCATCTGGTCAGATGCGACGTTTACCGCATCCGACACTACTCGTAATAATTATAAATCCCTGCCGCCATCACCAGTTGTGATGCCACTTCATGGGCTTTCTCGCGCCCAACCAGCAGATCGATAATTTTCAGACCAAAGTCGATAGCTGTACCCGGCCCCTGGCTGGTCAGCAATTTTACTCGTGCATCCCAGACGACGCGCTTGTCCTGCCATTGTTCGGCGGGAATTTTGTCTTTCAGCGTCGGGAAGCCGGTCATATTGCCAATCGGGAAGATATCGTGCGGGACCAGCACGGTGGCTGGCGCGGCGCAAATAGCCGCGACGATACGCCCGGAACGGTGGAACTGTTTAACGGTTTCAACCAGCAGGGTGCTATCGCGAAAACACTCTGCGCCTTTGATGCCACCAGGCAGCACAATCACGTCATATTCGCCATCAGCCACTTCGACCAGCGGCGCATCCGCCAGCATCTTTACGCCGCGCGAGCAGGTAATTGCCAGGTTACCATCGCTGGCGACGCTGGCAGTGGTGACTTTGATACCGCCGCGAACCAAGAGGTCGATAGTGGTGACGGCTTCAGTCTCTTCACTACCAGGGGCGAGGCAAACCAGTGCCGATGCGCTCATATTCACTCTCCTTTCTTTTTACCATTTCAAACAGGCGGGTGTTTTCCGGTACGGCAATCCCATGCGCGCGGGCGCGGCGTAAGAGAAACCATTGATATAGTCGATTTCGGTGTGGCGCAGCGCGCGGATATCCTGCAACATCGACGAGATATTTTCCGCTGTGGCATCAATCACCTGCATCACGTAATCACGCAAATCTTCTGCTGAAGTATGATGCCCTTCGCGTTCGATCACTGCCGCGACTTCTTCGCATATCTGCATAATTTCTTGCGGATGATGACGTAATTCACCATTCGGGCAATTCCAGATGGCGGTCAGTGGATTAATCACACAGTTGACTGCCAGCTTGCGCCACAGCTCGGCGCGAATATTGTTATGCCACGCGACGTCAGGCAATACGGTTTGCAAAATATCCGCCAGATAACTGTAATCGCCGTCCTGTTGCCGTGCCGGACCAATATGCGTGATACCGTTTGCCACATGAATAATGACATTGCCGTCGCGGCGGGCGGCATGGGTGGTGGTGCCCATCAGTAATGGCTGCTGAATGTTTTGCAACTCTTCGATGGTACCCATGCCGTTGTGAATTAACAGTATTGGCGTGGTTACAGGCAGTGTGGACGCGAGGCTTTTGACGGCATCGGAAACCTGCCATGCTTTCAGCGTCACCGAGGAGCAGATCGCTGGTGGCGAGAAAATCGGGATCGTTGGCGGTCAGCGATTCGTTAAATATCGAACCGTCAGTCTCAACCAGATTCACGCTACAATAAGGTTGCGGTACGCGCAGCCAGCCCTGAACGTCGTGACCCTGTTTACAAAGTGCTGTAAGCCATAATTGCCCTAAGGCACCGCATCCCAATACGGTAATTTTCATTGTTCCTCCTCACCCGCAACCACTCCGGGTGTTCAATAAGGCTATCCCTTAATTGTGCATGCTGTTGCGACTATGCACAATTAAGGGATACGTCCTGGTGCAGGACTGTTGGTTATTTAACTTTGCAGGTATTATGCTTCGCATCAAAAATGAAGGGAGAGGAAAAGATGCCATCTTTCGATATTGTCTCTGAAGTTGATCTTCAGGAAGCACGTAACGCGGTCGATAACGCGAGCCGCGAAGTGGAGTCCCGTTTTGACTTCCGTAATGTTGAAGCCTCATTTGAGCTGAACGACGCCAGCAAAACCATCAAAGTGTTGAGCGAGTCCGACTTCCAGGTCAATCAGTTGCTGGATATTCTGCGTGCCAAGCTGCTGAAGCGCGGCATTGAAGGCAGTTCACTGGATGTACCGGAAAATATCGTTCATAGCGGTAAAACCTGGTTTGTGGAAGCGAAACTGAAACAGGGCATTGAGAGCGCGACCCAGAAGAAAATCGTCAAGATGATTAAAGACAGCAAACTGAAAGTGCAGGCGCAAATTCAGGGCGATGAGATCCGTGTAACGGGTAAATCTCGTGATGATTTGCAGGCTGTCATGGCGATGGTACGTGGTGGTGATCTCGGTCAGCCGTTCCAGTTCAAAAACTTCCGCGATTAATCGCGACAATGTGCGTTTTGTTCATGTCAGATGCGGCATGAACGCCTGATTCGGCTTACAAAGGTTTGTAACTCAGGAACTTAGTAGGCCTGATAAGCGTAGCGCAGCAGGCAATTTCGCCTCGCTTTTATGCCTGGCGAATTGCCTGTTCAACCTCAAAGCGATTCGTCACTTTGCTGTCGATTTTCACATACGCTGAATGTTCTTCTTCTGCAATCAACACTTCTTTGACGCCTTCAGTTTCCAGCAAACGCACTTTTAACGCATTGTTTGCGGCAATGTCCGCCGGGATTTCAATGCGCAAGCTGCTGACATACGGTGGTTCTTTCATGGTACTGGCGACTGCCAGCCACACTGCGGCCAGCATTGCGCCAGCGAGAAATACTCCCTGACCGTCAAACATGCCGTCAATCCAGCCGCCCAGCGAACCGCCAATCGCCACGCCAAGAAACTGGCTGGTGGAGTAAACACCCATCGCCGTACCTTTGGTAACCTGCTGGCGATTCTTTACTGATAAGTGAAGGCAGAAGGGCTTCCATCAAATTAAACGCCACAAAGAAAAGCTGCACGCCGACCACCAGTTGCCAGAACTGCGTTTGTGCGTTCCACAACACAATTTCCGCGACCACGATCAACCCGACGCAAAAGACAAAGACTTGCTTCATTTTGCGCTTAACTTCAGCGTAGATAATGAAAGGCACGACCGAGCCAAAGGCGATTAACATCGTTGCCAGGTAGACCTTCCAGTGTTCAGCCGCCGGGAACCCCGCATCAGCCATCTGTCCGGGCAGGGCAACAAAGGTCGACATCAGCAAAATATGCAGACACATAATGCCAAAGTTGAGTTTCAGCAGCCGCGGTTCAGCCAGCACTTTACTGAAACTGCCTTTCACCATTCCGGACTCACGATTAAGTACGTGAGTGCTACTGTTGGGCACAACCCAAATGGTCAACGCAATGCCGGTTGTTGCCAGAATAGCGATCATCCAGAACAGCGCGTGCAGCCCAAGTTTGTGAGTGATGATCGGGCCAAGCACCATCGCAATGGCAAAGGTAATGCCAAAGCTCACGCCGATAAACGCCATCGCTTTGGTGCGGTTTTGTTCGCGCGTAAGATCAGAAAGTAGTGCCATAACGGCAGCGGCAATCGCTCCAGAACCTTGTAACGCCCGGCCCAGAATAATTCCCCAGATGGAGTCGGAGAGCGCAGCAAACGCTACCGGCGGCAAACACCGCCAGCCCACCGACAATTAATGGTTTGCGACCAATGCGGTCTGAAAGCAGGCCAAACGGAATCTGAAAAACGGCCTGAGTCAGACCATAAATACCAATGGCAATACCGATTAATGCTTCGCTGGCACCTTGCAGAGCCATGCCGTACGTGGTCAGAACCGGCAGAACCATGAACATGCCCAGCATGCGCAACGAGAAAACGGTGCCTAAACCCCAGGTCGCGCGCCGCTCACCGGCGTCATTTTATAATCGTTCATTACCACCTCTGTTTTAAATTCGCGACTAGTGTAAAGCGGCAAACGAATGGGGTAAACATGCGGATTTTTTAGTAAATATTTCGAGAGGGATATGATTCTAATGCTAAGAAAAAAGGTGCCGTAGCACCTTTTTTAACTGAGAGGTTGTGTTACCACACAGCAGCCAGCAGCGTATGCGAGTCCGGCACCATAAAATCAACGGACATCATTACCGAGAGGGCAGTGATGGCGATGATAGAGAAGCCGAACAGCTTGCGCGCCCAGATTCGATCATCAGCAACTTTATAACCGCGCAGGGCCATACCTAACCACCAGACGCTCACCGCCGCGGCGACCACCAGATATTTATACCCAGCGTAACCGCCAAGAGAGAGCATCAGCGTGGCAACGGCAAAGGCGATGATATACAGCGTGATGTGATTCTTCGCCACCGAAATGCCTTTTACCACTGGCAATACCGGAATGTTTGCCGCTTGGTAATCCTTAAAGCGGAAAATGGCGATGGCATAGGAGTGAGGCATCTGCCACAGGCTGAAGATAGCCAGCAGGATCGCTGCGCCGCTATCGAACTCGCCGGTTACCGCACAGTAGCCGATCACCGGCGGCGCAGCGCCTGAGAGCGAACCAATCAACGTGCCGTAGACAGAGTGGCGTTTCATGTACAGGCTATAAACGCCGACATAAACCACAAAGCCCATCACCCCCAGCCAGCAGGCCAGCGGATTCGCGCCAAACCACAGCAGCATAAAGCCAGCAATACCCAGCAAGGTGGCGTACACCAGCGAGACAGCAGGAGAGATCAGGCCTTTAACCAGCACCCGATTCTTCGTCCTTTCCATCTTTCTGTCGATATCCCTGTCGATGTAGTTGTTAAACACACAACCCGACGCCACAACCAGTGACACCCCAACCAGCGTGTAGATAAACAGGGGATAATCAATGCTGCCCTTTGAGGCCAGCAGGAATCCCCCAATCACCGAGATCAGGTTGCCAAAGATGATGCCTGGTTTCGTTACTTGCAGGTATTGCTTAAACATCATAACCGCCGCTCTTAGTGCATCATCATGTTGTAGTTGAGGTTCCACATAATCCAGATGGAGCCTACAACCAGGATAGCGATGATTAGCACGGTGAAGACAAACGCCGTCATGTTCCAGCCTTCATCTGATTTGGTATTCATGTGCAGGAAGCACACCAGATGCACCAGAACCTGTACCACTGCCATTGCCAGGATTGTTCCCAGAATTACGGCCGGAGAGGCAGCTCCTGTCATCACCATCCAGAACGGAATCACCGTCAGAATGATCGACAGGATAAAGCCTGTCATGTAGGTTTTTACGCTGCCATGGGACGCGCCGCTGTGATCGGTAGAATGACTCATTACATCGCCCCCATCAGATAAACAACAGTGAACACACAGATCCAAACCACATCCAGGAAGTGCCAGAACAGGCTCAGGCACATGATACGGGTACGGTTAGTGCTGGTCAGGCCGCGACGCGAAACCTGGAACATCAGCACTGCCATCCATACCAGACCCGAGGTTACGTGCAGACCGTGCGTGCCGACCAGCGCAAAGAACGCTGACAGGAAGCCGCTGCGATCCGGACCCATGCCGTTAACAATCAGGTGATGGAATTCATAGATTTCCATCCCGATAAATCCGGCACCAAACAACCAGGTCAACGCCAGCCAGGAGATAACCTGGCTTTTGTTGTTTTTGTACATGGCGATAGCCGCCATGCCGTAGGTGATGGAGCTGAACAACAGCAAGAAAGTTTCAACCAGAACAAACGGCAGTTCGAAAATGTCCTTACCTGTCGGGCCGCCTGCGGTGCCGTTCACCAGAACGGCATAGGTAGCAAACAAGATAGAGAACAGAATGCAGTCGCTCATCAGGTAGATCCAAAATCCGAAGATTTTGGTTCCGCCTGCATCGTGGTGCCCGTGTTCGTGCGCGTGGGCAGTCGCGTGCGTCAAAGTATCAGTTGCCATTTTTCAGCCCTGCCTTAGTAATCTCATCGAAATGCTGGTTTTCCAGTTTTTCGATTTCTGCCACCGGCACGTAGTAATCCACGTCCTCGTCGAAGCTTTTCACGATCCAGGTGATGATCATGCCTGCGAAGCCAACAATCGCCAGCCACCAGATATGCCAGATCATGGCGAAACCGAAGATGGTGGAGAAAGCCGCAATGACGATACCGGCACCGCTGTTTTTCGGCATATGAATTTCTTCATAGTGGTCAGGCTTTTTGTACGCTTCGCCTTTCTCTTTCATTTCCCAGAATGCATCACGCTCGTGAACGTGCGGCACAACGGCAAAGTTATAGAACGGAGGCGGGGAAGAGGTTGCCCACTCCAGCGTACGGCCACCCCACGGGTCGCCAGTCAGGTCACGGTTCTGGTCGCGGTCACGAATTGAAACGTACATCTGAATAACGAGGCAGAGAATACCCAGCGCAATCAGTACCGCACCGCTGGCTGCAATCATCAGCATGGTGTGGAACTGCGGGTCAATCTGCTGGCTCAAACGACGGGTCATGCCCATGAAGCCCAGCGCATACAGTGGCATAAAGGCAACGAAGAAGCCGATGATCCAGAACCAGAACGCGCGTTTACCCCAGGTTTCGTTCAGTTTGAAACCGAACGCTTTAGGCCACCAGTAGGTCATCCCTGCGAAGCAGCCGAAGACCACGCCGCCGATGATCACGTTATGGAAGTGCGCAATCAGGAACAGGCTGTTATGCAGAACGAAGTCCGCGCCCGGTACTGCCAGCAGCACGCCAGTCATCCCGCCCACCGAGAAGGTGACGATAAAACCGATGGTCCACAGCATCGCAGAATGGAACACGATGCGGCCCTGATACATGGTGAACAGCCAGTTGAAGATCTTCACCCCGGTCGGGATGGCGATAATCATCGTGGTGATACCAAAGAAGGCGTTTACGTTCGCGCCCGCACCCATCGTAAAGAAGTGGTGCAGCCAAACGATGAACGACAGCACGGTGATACAGACGGTTGCCCATACCAGCGAGGTATAACCAAACAGACGTTTACGCGAGAAGGTTGCCGCAATTTCGGAGAACACACCGAAAACAGGCAGGATCAGGATGTAAACTTCCGGGTGGCCCCAGGCCCAAATCAGGTTGATGTACATCATCATGTTGCCACCCATATCGTTGGTAAAGAAATGGGTGCCCAGATAGCGATCCAGGGTCAACAACGCGACGGTAACCGTCAGAATTGGGAAGGAAGCAATAATCAGTACGTTTGCGCACAGTGATGCCCAGGTAAATACTGGCATCTTGAACATGGTCATGCCCGGTGCGCGCATCTTCAGAATGGTAACGAAGAAGTTGATACCGGTAAGCGTCGTACCTATACCGGATAGCTGGAGACTCCATATCCAGTAATCGACACCGACTCCCGGACTGTACTCTATTCCCGATAGCGGTGGATAGGCCAGCCAGCCGGTCTGCGCAAATTCGCCCACGCCGAGAGAAACGTTAACCAGAATCACACCAACAACGGTAAACCAGAAGCTTAAGTTGTTGAGGAACGGGAACGCAACGTCACGCGCGCCGATCTGCAGCGGAACCACCAGGTTCATCAGACCGATAACGAAAGGCATCGCCACGAAGAAGATCATAATCACGCCGTGCGCGGTGAAGATCTGATCGTAGTGGTGAGGAGGCAGGAAGCCCGCTTCGCCCGCCGAGGCAAGGGCCTGCTGGCTACGCATCATAATGGCGTCAGCAAAACCACGCAGCAACATCACAATCGCCACGATGATATACATGATACCTAGGCGTTTATGGTCGACGGAGGTCAGCCACTCTTTCCACAGGTAGGTCCACTTACCGAAGTAAGTGATCAGGCCAACGAGCGCCAGACCTCCCAAAATAATGCCAGCGATCGTAACCATGACGATAGGTTCATGGAACGGGACTGCATCAAGTGATAATTTTCCGAACATCTTTATTCTTCCTCAACCCCTTTAATGGGCGGATTCCGCGTGGCTCATGTCCATGCCTTCCATACCTTCGTGTGCACTGTGCTCACCTTCTGGCTGGGTCATGTCCATGCTCTTACCGTGAGCCATAAACTTGTTAATCACATCAGCAAACAAGTCTGGTTTCACGTTGGAGAAATATTCCACCTGGTTGTATTCGCTAGGCGCGGCCAGTTTTTCGAACGCTGCCATGTCAGACATGGTGTTCGGCGACTGTTTCGCTTTTGCGACCCATTGGTCGAATGCGGCGCGATCCGGTGTTGCAATAGCTTTGAACTTCATGCCTGAGAAGCCCGGGCCGCTGTAGCTGGCGGAGATACCGTCATAAGTACCGGGTTCGTTGGCGATCAGATGCAGGCGAGTCTGCATACCGGCCATGGCATAAATCTGGCTACCCAGACGCGGAATGAAGAAGGAGTTCATCACGGAGTTGGAGGTCACTTTGAAGTACACCGGAGTGTTCGCCGGGAAAGCGATTTCATTCACGGTAGCAATGCCCTGTTCGGGTAGATGAAGAACCATTTCCAGTCCATGGAAACCACTTCGATGGTAATGGGCTTCTCGTCATGTGCCAGCGGCTTGCTAGGCTCAAGAGCGTGAGTGGTTTTCCAGGTCAGTACCGCAAGGAAGATGATGATTAAGATAGGTACCGTCCAGACCACAGCTTCCACTTTATTGGAGTGTGACCAGTTCGGGCTGTACTTAGCATCTTTATTGCTCGCACGGTACTTCCAGGCGAAACCAACAGCCATCAAGATTGCGGGAATAACGACAATCAACATCAGGCCAAATGCCGTCAGTATCAGTGAACGTTGCTCCAGACCAATCTGTCCTTTGGGATCTAACAGCGCAGAATTACAGCCACTGAGTAATACAGTGCCTGCAAATAATGACAACCATCCCAAACTTTTATTGTATTTCCTGAGTCTCATTTAACGACCTCAATTCCACGGGATCTGGTGGCGTTTAAAGTGTGTGGGCATTTTACGGGAAGGTTACATTACTGTAAACATGATTAAATTCCTGTTACTTGGATTTGGCTTCCAGGTCACATATGTTGCAAAACATATCGGATTGATTTTAAGAAGCTGTTGCAAAAGGGCGTTATAACAAAAGGGGAGTGCAGAAGGAGTCTGGGCGGGCAATTGGTATAACCAATGCGAAATAAAACAATTATTTAACAAATAATTATCATTAAGGTGACAACTTGGTAGTGAGAAAATAAAGACTCATTAGCTGAATCGTGTAAGAAAAATAGAATTCATAAATGGCGTCAATAATTTCCAGACGCTAAGCCGCACAAAAGAACAAATATTAATAAGCGATGCTGATGTTTATTTAGCCATAATAATTACGGCGAGTGATTACTACAGCTAAATAATATTTACAGATTACGTCAGATGCGTTTTTCGTAGCGCCAGATAATCCAGTAAACCACCAAGCACGACGCCAGAAAGGGCGACTAAAACCCCGACTTCCAGCAGAGCAGGCAGGAAAGAGAAGTGCGTCAAATCCAGCGCGTCCATCGTCAACAGCAGTAACCACACGGCCAACAGGCTGACGCCCGCCGCCAGTGTCCACATGGCAAAGGCATAACCTGCCGGATATTCGGTACGGGAGATAAAGTTGTCATTTACTCGTGTATATTCAAGCGTCTGGCGACAAATCAGCAGTAAAATAAGCCCTGGTACGGCAGCGGCGACGGAGAACAGATAGAATGTCGACCAGCCGTGTGCTTCAACAAACCAACCCGCCACGGGGCCGACATAAACTCGCCCTACAGCAGAAAGCGCTGAGAGCAGGGCAAATTGAGTAGCGGAAAATGACTTATTACACAGCGTCATTAACAGCGCGACAAAGGCTGATGTACCCATCCCGCCACAGAGGTTTTCGAAAAAGACGGCTGCACCCATGCTGTAGAGATGCTTATCAGTAATCGACAGCAGCCAGTAACCGGCGTTAGATGCACCTTGTAAAATGCCGAAAATCAGCAGTGCACGGAACAGCGACAGGCGCTGCATCAAAATCCCACCGTACAATGCGCCAACAATGGTCGCCAGTAAGCCAAGCGTTTTGTTAACCACGCCTACTTCACCCGCATCAAACCCGACGCCGCGAATCAAAAACGTGGTTGTCAGGCTCATAGCGAATGCGTCGCCCAGCTTATACAGCACGATAAGAAGCAAAATAAGCCAGGCATTATTGCGACCAAAGAAATCGCGCAGAGGTGCAACAACCGCTTGTTCCAGCGTTTTGGGCACAGGAATGGTGTCGGTGGGTTCTGGTGCAAGCAACGTCGCGATAATACAGGGGATCAACAGCGCCGCCATCAACCAGTACATGCCCTGCCAGCCCAGCCATTTATCTGCCAGCCACAGGGCTAAGCCGCCGGAAACCAGCATCCCTAAACGGTAACCCAGCACGCTGATTGCCGCGCCCGCACCACGTTCTTCTGCCGGGAGCACATCGGTTTTCCATGCATCGAAGACAATATCCTGGGAGGCAGGGCAAAAAGCGATCACCACCGCCAGTGCCGCCATCCAGCGGAGCTGGGTGCCTGGTTCGAGAAAACCCATCGCCGCAATGGCGACTAATAACAGAATTTGCGTGGCGAGCAGCCAACCGCGCCGCCGCCCGAAAAATGGGGGCGTGTAGCGGTCCATCAGTGGTGACCAGAGGAATTTAAAAACGTAAGCCTGGCCTACCAGAGAGAAGAAACCAATGGTTTTAAGATCGATATTCTCGACCGTCATCCAGGCCTGTAAGGTGCCGGACGTCAGGGCGAGCGGTAGCCCGGAAGCAAAACCCAGAATCAGCAATATGGCTGAACGTGGCTGTTGAAAAATACGTAAATATTGACTGGACATGGGCGTCTACAGGCCCGGCTTGCACCGGGCCAGAGGGCAGAAATTAACGCGCGTTCTGCTTGATGAATTCGTGGATGCTGGTGTCCTGAGACATATCAGCGATGGTATCGGTCAGCACACTGTTAACCGCATCGGCGATATTTTTGTTGGAGGCCTGGAACGCACCTTCAACGTTGTAGCTGGCACGATAGTTTTTGGTCATTTTGTTGCCATTCTGCGCGGTAGCGATGATAGCGATATCCGCTTTGGTGGCGATGTTATAGCGCACGTTGCCCTGGGACACGTCAGCATACAGTTGGCTAACGATGATTTGCAGATTAACCGGGCCATTCGGACCAACCATGTAACCACGCGCGGTCATCTGTTTTTCCAGCACTTCTTGCAGCAGGAAACGCAGATCGCGGGAGGCGGTCAGGGTAACGATTTGATTATCGCGGGTGACTTTTGCCAGCGCCTGATCGGTACGCTGATCGGCACCATTAATGCTTACGGTGACGCCCATCAGGCTTGGATCCTGCTGTGGCAGTGTTATCGTCGGTGAAACTTCAATAGTTGTTGGCGGTTTTGCGCATCCTGCAAGCATAAACAGAGCAACTAACGGGAAGAGGATTTTTTTGAACATGTTCGGGCTCTCAGAGACTCTTAAGCGTGTTTGGTAAAAATTCCCGCCATCATAACATTGCCAACGGCGAGGGGAAGTGGGTAAGGCATGTAAATTCATCATGTTGACGAAATAATCGCCCCTGGTAAAAGAAACGCTGATGCGAGGCCTGTGTTTCAATCTTTAAATCAGTAAACTTCATACGCTTGACGGAAAAACCAGGACGAAACCTAAATATTTGTTGTTAAGCTGCAATGGAAACGGTAAAAGCGGCTAGTATTTAAAGGGATGGATGACATCTCAGCGTTGTCGGAGGAGATATTTCATGATGATACGTGAGCGGATAGAAGAAAAATTAAGGGCGGCGTTCCAACCCGTATTCCTCGAAGTAGTGGATGAAAGCTATCGTCACAATGTCCCAGCCGGCTCTGAAAGCCATTTTAAAGTTGTGCTGGTCAGCGATCGTTTTACGGGTGAACGTTTTCTGAATCGTCATCGAATGATTTACAGTACTTTAGCGGAGGAACTCTCTACTACCGTTCATGCGCTGGCTCTGCATACTTACACTATTAAGGAGTGGGAAGGGTTGCAGGATACCGTCTTTGCCTCTCCTCCCTGTCGTGGAGCAGGAAGCATCGCGTAAAAACGCATTTGCAACTGTCGGCGCTTTTCCAGTATGTTGCTAAAGATTTTATGAAAAACGGCCTGCGGGCCGTTTTGTTTTGTCTGGATTTTGCGCTTTTTGCCCAGCATTCAGACGAAAATTGCCCGGGAATTGTGAAAAAATACGCGACAGCGCGCAATAACCGTTCTCGACTCATAAAAGTGATGCCGCTATAATGCCGCGTCCTATTTGAATGCTTTCGGGATGATTCTGGTAACAGGGAATGTGATTGATTATAAGAACATCCCGGTTCCGCGAAGCCAACAACCTGTGCTTGCGGGGTAAGAGTTGACCGAGCACTGTGATTTTTTGAGGTAACAAGATGCAAGTTTCAGTTGAAACCACTCAAGGCCTTGGCCGCCGTGTAACGATTACTATCGCTGCTGACAGCATCGAGACCGCTGTTAAAAGCGAGCTGGTCAACGTTGCGAAAAAAGTACGTATTGACGGCTTCCGCAAAGGCAAAGTGCCAATGAATATCGTTGCTCAGCGTTATGGTGCGTCTGTACGCCAGGACGTTCTGGGTGACCTGATGAGCCGTAACTTCATTGACGCCATCATTAAAGAAAAAATCAATCCGGCTGGCGCACCGACTTATGTTCCGGGCGAATACAAGCTGGGTGAAGACTTCACCTACTCTGTAGAGTTCGAAGTTTACCCGGAAGTTGAGCTGACTGGCCTGGACGCAATCGAAGTTGAAAAACCGATCGTTGAAGTGACCGACGCTGACGTTGACGGCATGCTGGATACTCTGCGTAAACAGCAGGCGACCTGGAAAGAAAAAGACGGCGCTGTTGAAGCAGAAGACCGCGTAACCATCGACTTCACCGGTTCTGTAGACGGTGAAGAGTTCGAAGGCGGTAAAGCGTCTGATTTCGTACTGGCGATGGGCCAGGGTCGTATGATCCCAGGCTTTGAAGACGGTATCAAAGGCCACAAAGCTGGCGAAGAGTTCACCATCGACGTGACCTTCCCGGAAGAGTACCACGCAGAAAACCTGAAAGGTAAAGCAGCGAAATTCGCTATCAACCTGAAGAAAGTTGAAGAGCGTGAACTGCCGGAACTGACTGCAGAATTCATCAAACGTTTCGGCGTTGAAGATGGTTCCGTAGAAGGTCTGCGCGCTGAAGTGCGTAAAAACATGGAGCGCGAGCTGAAGAGCGCCATCCGTAACCGCGTTAAGTCTCAGGCGATCGAAGGTCTGGTAAAAGCTAACGACATCGACGTACCGGCTGCGCTGATCGACAGCGAAATCGACGTTCTGCGTCGCCAGGCTGCACAGCGTTTCGGTGGCAACGAAAAACAAGCTCTGGAACTGCCGCGTGAACTGTTCGAAGAACAGGCTAAACGTCGCGTAGTTGTTGGCCTGCTGCTGGGCGAAGTTATCCGCACCAACGAGCTGAAAGCTGACGAAGAGCGCGTGAAAGGCCTGATCGAAGAGATGGCTTCTGCGTACGAAGATCCGAAAGAAGTTATCGAGTTCTACAGCAAAAACAAAGAACTGATGGACAACATGCGCAATGTTGCTCTGGAAGAACAGGCTGTTGAAGCTGTACTGGCGAAAGCGAAAGTGACTGAAAAAGAAACCACTTTCAACGAGCTGATGAACCAGCAGGCGTAATTTACGCAGCATAACGCGCTAAATTCGCACAAAGGCCCGTCACCGCCAGGTGGTGGGCTTTTTTTTGTCATGAATTTTGCATGGAACCGTGCGAAAAGCCTCTTTCGGTGTTAGCGTAACAACAAAAGATTGTTATGCTTGAAATATGGTGATGCCGTACCCATAACACAGGGACTAGCTGATAATCCGTCCATAAGGTTACAATCGGTACAGCAGGTTTTTTCAATTTTATCCAGGAGACGGAAATGTCATACAGCGGCGAACGAGATAACTTTGCACCCCATATGGCGCTGGTGCCGATGGTCATTGAACAGACCTCACGAGGTGAGCGCTCTTTTGATATCTATTCTCGTCTACTTAAGGAACGCGTCATTTTTCTGACTGGCCAGGTTGAAGACCACATGGCTAACCTGATTGTGGCGCAGATGCTGTTCCTGGAAGCAGAAAACCCAGAAAAAGATATCTATCTGTACATTAACTCTCCAGGCGGGGTGATTACTGCCGGGATGTCTATCTATGACACCATGCAGTTTATCAAGCCTGATGTCAGCACCATCTGTATGGGCCAGGCGGCCTCGATGGGCGCTTTCTTGCTGACTGCAGGGGCAAAAGGTAAACGTTTCTGCCTGCCGAATTCGCGCGTGATGATTCACCAGCCGTTGGGCGGCTACCAGGGCCAGGCGACCGATATCGAAATTCATGCCCGTGAAATTCTGAAAGTTAAAGGGCGCATGAATGAACTTATGGCGCTTCATACGGGTCAATCATTAGAACAGATTGAACGTGATACCGAGCGCGATCGCTTCCTTTCCGCCCCTGAAGCGGTGGAATACGGTCTGGTCGATTCGATTCTGACCCATCGTAATTGATGCCAGAGGCGCAACTGTGCCGCTATACTTATCCAGGGCGGCACAACGCTGTAAGCGGCTTGCGCCTGAGAATGGCATTTGCGTCGTCGTGTGCGGCACAAAGAACAAAGAAGAGGTTTTGACCCATGACAGATAAACGCAAAGATGGCTCAGGCAAATTGCTGTATTGCTCTTTTTGCGGCAAAAGCCAGCATGAAGTGCGCAAGCTGATTGCCGGTCCATCCGTGTATATCTGCGACGAATGTGTTGATTTATGTAACGACATCATTCGCGAAGAGATTAAAGAAGTTGCACCGCATCGTGAACGCAGTGCGCTACCAACGCCGCATGAAATTCGCAACCACCTGGACGATTACGTTATCGGTCAGGAACAGGCGAAAAAAGTGCTGGCGGTCGCGGTATACAACCACTACAAACGTCTGCGCAACGGAGATACCAGCAATGGCGTCGAGTTGGGCAAAAGTAACATTCTGCTGATCGGTCCGACCGGTTCCGGTAAAACGCTGCTGGCCGAAACGCTGGCGCGCCTGCTGGACGTTCCGTTCACCATGGCTGACGCAACCACGCTGACCGAAGCCGGTTATGTGGGCGAAGACGTTGAAAACATCATTCAGAAGCTGTTGCAGAAGTGCGATTACGACGTACAGAAAGCGCAGCGCGGGATTGTCTACATCGATGAAATCGACAAGATTTCTCGTAAGTCAGACAACCCGTCCATTACCCGAGACGTTTCCGGTGAAGGCGTACAGCAGGCACTGTTAAAACTGATCGAAGGTACGGTAGCTGCTGTTCCGCCGCAAGGTGGGCGTAAACATCCGCAACAGGAATTCTTGCAGGTTGATACCTCTAAGATCCTGTTTATCTGTGGCGGTGCGTTTGCCGGTCTGGATAAAGTGATTTCCCATCGTGTAGAAACCGGTTCCGGCATTGGTTTTGGCGCGACGGTAAAAGCGAAGTCCGACAAAGCAAGCGAAGGTGAACTGCTGGCGCAGGTTGAACCGGAAGATCTGATCAAGTTTGGTCTGATCCCTGAGTTCATTGGTCGTCTGCCGGTTGTCGCAACGTTGAATGAACTGAGCGAAGAAGCTCTGATTCAGATCCTCAAAGAGCCGAAAAACGCCCTGACCAAGCAGTATCAGGCGCTGTTTAATCTGGAAGGCGTGGATCTGGAATTCCGTGACGAGGCGCTGGATGCTATCGCTAAGAAAGCGATGGCGCGTAAAACCGGTGCCCGTGGCCTGCGTTCCATCGTAGAAGCCGCACTGCTCGATACCATGTACGATCTGCCGTCCATGGAAGACGTCGAAAAAGTGGTTATCGACGAATCGGTAATTGATGGTCAAAGCAAGCCGTTGCTGATTTATGGCAAGCCGGAAGCGCAACAGGCATCTGGTGAATAATTAACCATTCCCATACAATTAGTTAACCAAAAAGGGGGGATTTTATCTCCCCTTTAATTTTTCCTCTATTCTCGGCGTTGAATGTGGGGGAAACATCCCCATATACTGACGTACATGTTAATAGATGGCGTGAAGCACAGTCGTGTCATCTGATTACCTGGCGGAAATTAAACTAAGAGAGAGCTCTATGAATCCTGAGCGTTCTGAACGCATTGAAATCCCCGTATTGCCGCTGCGCGATGTGGTGGTTTATCCGCACATGGTCATCCCCTTATTTGTCGGGCGGGAAAAATCTATCCGTTGTCTGGAAGCGGCGATGGACCATGATAAAAAAATTATGCTGGTCGCGCAGAAAGAAGCTTCAACGGATGAGCCGGGTGTAAACGATCTTTTCACCGTCGGGACCGTGGCCTCTATATTGCAGATGCTGAAACTGCCTGACGGCACCGTCAAAGTGCTGGTCGAGGGGTTACAGCGCGCGCGTATTTCTGCGCTCTCTGACAATGGCGAACACTTTTCTGCGAAGGCGGAGTATCTGGAGTCGCCGACCATTGATGAGCGGGAACAGGAAGTGCTGGTGCGTACTGCAATCAGCCAGTTCGAAGGCTACATCAAGCTGAACAAAAAAATTCCACCAGAAGTGCTGACGTCGCTGAATAGCATCGACGATCCGGCGCGTCTGGCGGATACCATTGCTGCACATATGCCGCTGAAACTGGCTGACAAACAGTCCGTTCTGGAGATGTCCGACGTTAACGAACGTCTGGAATATCTGATGGCAATGATGGAATCGGAAATCGATCTGCTGCAGGTTGAGAAACGCATTCGCAACCGCGTGAAAAAGCAGATGGAAAAATCCCAGCGTGAGTACTATCTGAACGAGCAGATGAAAGCTATTCAGAAAGAACTCGGTGAAATGGACGACGCGCCGGACGAAAACGAAGCCCTGAAGCGCAAAATCGACGCGGCGAAAATGCCGAAAGAGGCAAAAGAGAAAGCGGAAGCAGAGTTGCAGAAGCTGAAAATGATGTCTCCGATGTCGGCAGAAGCGACCGTAGTGCGTGGTTATATCGACTGGATGGTACAGGTACCGTGGAATGCGCGTAGCAAGGTCAAAAAAGACCTGCGTCAGGCGCAGGAAATCCTTGATACCGACCATTATGGTCTGGAGCGCGTGAAAGATCGCATCCTTGAGTATCTTGCGGTTCAAAGCCGTGTCAACAAAATCAAGGGACCGATCCTCTGCCTGGTAGGGCCACCGGGGGTAGGTAAAACGTCCCTGGGGCAGTCCATCGCCAAAGCCACCGGGCGTAAATATGTCCGTATGGCGCTGGGCGGCGTGCGTGATGAAGCGGAAATCCGTGGTCACCGCCGTACTTACATCGGTTCTATGCCGGGTAAACTGATCCAGAAAATGGCGAAAGTGGGCGTGAAAAACCCGCTGTTCCTGCTCGATGAGATCGACAAAATGTCTTCTGACATGCGAGGCGATCCGGCTTCCGCACTGCTTGAAGTGCTGGATCCAGAGCAGAACGTAGCGTTCAGCGACCACTACCTGGAAGTGGATTACGACCTTAGCGACGTGATGTTTGTCGCGACGTCGAACTCCATGAACATTCCGGCACCGCTGCTGGATCGTATGGAAGTGATTCGCCTCTCCGGTTATACCGAAGATGAAAAACTGAACATCGCCAAACGTCACCTGCTGCCGAAGCAGATTGAACGTAATGCACTGAAAAAAGGTGAGCTGACCGTCGACGATAGCGCCATTATCGGCATTATTCGTTACTACACCCGTGAGGCGGGCGTGCGTGGTCTGGAGCGTGAAATCTCCAAACTGTGTCGCAAAGCGGTTAAGCAGTTACTGCTCGATAAGTCATTAAAACATATCGAAATTAACGGCGATAACCTGCATGACTATCTCGGTGTTCAGCGTTTCGACTATGGTCGCGCGGATAACGAAAAACCGTGTCGGTCAGGTAACTGGTCTGGCGTGGACGGAAGTGGGCGGTGACTTGCTGACCATTGAAACCGCGTGCGTTCCGGGTAAAGGCAAACTGACCTATACCGGATCGCTTGGCGAAGTGATGCAGGAGTCCATTCAGGCGGCGTTAACGGTGGTTCGTGCGCGTGCGGAAAAACTGGGGATCAACCCTGATTTTTATGAAAAACGCGACATCCACGTCCACGTACCGGAAGGTGCGACGCCGAAAGATGGTCCGAGTGCCGGTATTGCTATGTGCACCGCGCTGGTTTCTTGCCTGACCGGTAACCCGGTTCGTGCCGATGTGGCAATGACCGGTGAGATCACTCTGCGTGGTCAGGTACTGCCTATCGGTGGTTTGAAAGAAAAACTACTGGCAGCGCATCGCGGCGGGATTAAAACAGTGTTAATTCCGTTCGAAAATAAACGCGATCTGGAAGAGATTCCTGACAACGTAATTGCCGATCTGGATATTCATCCTGTGAAACGCATTGAGGAAGTTCTGACTCTGGCGCTGCAAAATGAACCGTCTGGCATGCAGGTTGTGACTGCAAAATAGTGACCTCGCGCAAAATGCACTAATAAAAACAGGGCTGGCAGGCTAATTCGGACTTGCCAGCCTTTTTTTGTCTCGCTAAGTTAGATGGCGGATTGGGCTTGCCCTTATTAAGGGGTGTTGTAAGGGGATGGCTGGCCTGATATAACTGCTGCGCGTTCGTACCTTGAAGGATTCAAGTGCGATATAAATTATAAAGAGGAAGAGAAGAGTGAATAAATCTCAATTGATCGACAAGATTGCTGCAGGGGCTGATATCTCTAAAGCTGCGGCTGGTACCGTGCGTTAGATGCTATTATTGCTTCCGTAACTGAATCTCTGAAAGAAGGGGATGATGTAGCACTGGTAGGTTTTGGTACTTTTGCCGTTAAAGAGCGTGCTGCCCGTACTGGCACGCAACCCGCAGACCGGTAAAGAGATCACCATCGCTGCCGCTAAAGTACCGAGCTTCCGTGCAGGTAAAGCACTGAAAGACGCGGTAAACTAAGCGTTGTCCCCAGTGGGGATGTGACGAAGTTAAAGGGCGCATCTACTGATGTGCCTTTTTTATTTGTAATCGGTGACTTTCTGCGTCTTGTGGGCTGACAATTGCCCCCGTTTCTTGTCACAATAGGCCTTTGCGCGCATCGATACGTTGCGTGAGGTACACAGTCATCTACAGCGGAGTGTTGTTACACCATGATGGACAGCTTACGCACGGCTGCAAACAGTCTCGTGCTCAAGATTATTTTCGGTATCATTATCGTGTCGTTCATATTGACCGGCGTGAGTGGTTACCTGATTGGCGGAGGCAATAACTACGCCGCAAAAGTGAATGACCAGGAAATCAGCCGTGGGCAGTTCGAGAATGCCTTCAACAGCGAGCGTAATCGCATGCAGCAACAGCTGGGCGATCAATATTCTGAGCTGGCGGCGAACGAAGGTTATATGAAAACGCTGCGTCAGCAGGTGCTGAATCGTCTGATCGACGAGGCGCTTCTGGATCAGTACGCTCGTGAGCTGAAACTGGGTATCAGCGATGAGCAGGTTAAACAGGCGATTTTCGCGACCCCAGCCTTCCAGGTTGACGGCAAATTTGATAACAGCCGCTATAACGGTATCCTCAACCAGATGGGGATGACCGCCGATCAGTACGCCCAGGCGCTGCGTAACCAGCTCACTACCCAACAGCTGATTAACGGCGTTGCCGGTACCGATTTTATGCTGAAAGGTGAAACCGACGAGCTGGCGGCACTGGTAGCTCAACAACGCGTGGTGCGTGAAGCGACTATCGATGTTAACGCGCTGGCGGCGAAGCAGCCTGTGACCGAACAGGAAATTGCCAGCTACTACGAACAAAACAAAAACAATTTCATGACGCCGGAACAATTCCGCGTGAGTTACATCAAGCTGGATGCCGCAACGATGCAGCAACCGGTTAGCGATGCGGATATCCAGAGCTACTACGATCAGCATCAGGATCAATTCACCCAGCCGCAGCGTACCCGCTACAGCATCATCCAGACCAAAACTGAAGATGAAGCGAAAGCGGTACTTGATGAGCTGAATAAAGGCGGTGATTTTGCTGCGTTAGCCAAAGAAAAATCTGCCGATATTATCTCTGCCCGTAACGGCGGCGATATGGGTTGGTTAGAAGATGCCACTATCCCGGACGAACTGAAAAATGCTGGTCTGAAAGAAAAAGGCCAACTCTCTGGTGTCATCAAATCTTCGGTCGGTTTCCTGATTGTACGTCTGGACGACATTCAGCCAGCGAAAGTGAAGTCGTTAGACGAAGTGCGTGACGATGTCGCGGCGAAAGTGAAACACGAAAAAGCCCTCGATGCGTACTACGCACTGCAGCAGAAAGTGAGCGATGCAGCAAGCAATGATACCGAGTCTCTGGTACCGGTGCAGAGCAAGCTGCCGGCGTTAAAGCCACTCAGACGGGTTGGTTCAGCAAAGATAACCTGCCGGAAGAGTTGAACTTCAAGCCAGTTGCCGACGCTATCTTCAACGGCGGTCTGGTAGGTGAAAACGGCGCGCCGGGCATCAACTCTGACATCATCACCGTAGACGGCGACCGCGCATTCGTGCTGCGCATCAGCGAGCACAAACCGGAAGCGGTGAAACCGTTGGCAGATGTTCAGGAACAAGTTAAGGCACTGGTTCAGCACAACAAAGCTGAACAACAGGCGAAAGTGGATGCTGAGAAACTGCTGGTTGATTTGAAAGCCGGCAAAGGTGCGGAAGCTATGCAGGCTGCCGGTCTGAAATTTGGCGAGCCGAAAACCTTGCCGTTCCGGTCGTGACCCGATTAGCCAGGCGGCGTTTGCACTGCCACTGCCAGCGAAAGACAAACCGAGCTACGGTATGGCGACCGATATGCAAGGTAATGTGGTTCTGCTGGCGCTGGATGAAGTGAAACAAGGTTCAATGCCGGAAGATCAGAAAAAAGCGATGGTGCAGGGTATCACCCAGAACAACGCACAAATCGTCTTTGAAGCTCTGATGAGTAACCTGCGTAAAGAGGCGAAAATCAAAATTGGCGATGCGCTGGAACAGCAATAATCCTGAAGCCGCCTCGCAAAAAAATGCTTTGCAGCTGTAACAAGAAAAGGTCGCTTTCGCGGCCTTTTCCATTTCTGAACATTGCCATTTGTTTACTGTTTTCACTGCCGTTAAGGTGATTCCACTGTTAACAAACAAGGAGAAAACAGTATGAAACACGGAATTAAAGCACTGCTCATTACCCTGTCTCTGGCTTGTGCCGGAATGTCTCATAGCGCGCTGGCGGCAGCTCCTGCGGCGAAACCGACAACGGTAGAAACCAAAGCGGAAGCTCCTGCAGCACAAAGTAAAGCAGCAGTTCCGGCGAAAGCCAGTGACGAAGAAGGCACCCGGGTCAGCATTAATAATGCCAGCGCGGAAGAGTTAGCCCGCGCGATGAATGGCGTTGGCCTGAAGAAAGCGCAGGCGATTGTCAGTTATCGCGAAGAGTACGGTCCGTTTAAAACGGTGGAGGATCTAAAGCAGGTGCCGGGGATGGGCAATTCGCTGGTGGAGCGTAATCTGGCAGTATTAACCCTGTAATTAATTTGCATAGTGGCAATTTTTTGCCAGACTGAAGAGGTCATACCAGTTATGACCTCTGTACTTATAACAGTTCTTATAACAACAACGTAAGGTTATTGCGCTATGCAAACACAAATCAAAGTTCGTGGATATCATCTCGACGTTTACCAGCACGTAAACAACGCCCGCTACCTTGAATTTCTCGAAGAAGCCCGCTGGGATGGGTTGGAAAATAGCGACAGTTTTCAGTGGATGACGGCCCATAACATCGCCTTCGTCGTGGTCAATATCAATATTAACTATCGTCGCCCGGCGGTATTAAGCGACCTGTTAACTATTACCAGTCAGTTGCAGCAATTAAACGGTAAAAGTGGCATCTTAAGCCAGGTCATTACACTGGAGCCGGAAGGGCAGGTAGTAGCGGATGCGCTTATTACGTTTGTTTGTATTGATCTTAAAACGCAGAAAGCATTAGCTCTGGAAGGGGAATTGCGCGAAAAGCTGGAGCAGATGGTTAAGTAAACGTTTTGTGGTGCCGGATGCTCAAGCCGCATCCGGCGACACCCGGAATAATTAATTCAACCCGGTTTTCTGCTTCATCGCTGCCATCACCGTCGGTTTATCGGCCAGATAATGATTCAAACCGTTGGCGCGTAAATTACATGCCGCACAATGACCGCAACCGTCGCCTTTAATGCCGTTATAGCAGGTCAGCGTTTCGTTACGGACTAAATCCAGCTTGCCGTAATAATCTGCCAGCGCCCAGGTTTCCGCTTTATCAATCCACATCAGCGGCGTTTCAAAACGAATATCTTTCGCCATGCCTAAACTGACGGCATGGTTCAGGGCTTTCACAAACTCATCGCGGCAATCCGGGTAGCCGGAGAAATCCGTTTCGCAGACGCCGGTAATTACGGCTTCTGCTTTTACCTGATACGCATATATTGCCGCCAGCGTCAGGAACAAAATATTACGCCCAGGGACAAACGTATTCGGGATGCCATCGGCTTCAGGTTCATAATCAGGCACCGGAATGCTGTCACGCGTCAGGCTGCTGACCGCCAGCTCGTTGAGCAGCGTTACATCAAGAACCTTATGCGCGCGTGCTCCCAGTTTCAGCGCCAGTTCGCGTGCCACGTCGATTTCTGCGCGATGTCGCTGACCGTAATCGAACGTCACGCAATGGACTTCATCATATTGTTGCAACGCCTGAACCAGACAGGTGGTGGAATCCTCGGCCTCCACTGAACACAACGACAGCACGTTTCATAGATAATCCTGCTTGAACAATAAAAGCGTTATGGTAACGCCTGCGATGAACCCGACCAGCTATTCATTGCGACGGCGCGGGAAGCCAGGCTTCGGTAAATTCAAACCAGCCGCGCGGTGTCAGTCGCACACCGTTCACGCCGGGAGGGGCGCTAATGCGATAGTGATAGTTGAACAGCGGCGTCAGCGTCGCATCTGCCATTAACTGGCTAAAAACCGCTTTCAGGGCATTAAATCGGTTTTCCTCATCAGGCATTACTTGCACCGCGTCCAGTGTCGATTGCAAATGTGCATATGCTGGAGCGTCGAAAACATGTGGCCACAGTGGATCGCAACGCAGCCATTGCTCCAGGGTATATTCCGGTGCTTCGCCAATTAATCTGTCGCCCATCATGAGGTCTGCGTGTGCCAGTAGGGTCGTGTCGTCCCAGTTTTTTGCGTTATGAAAAATAATTGTAAGTTCACAGCCTTCCGCTGCCAGTGTCGCCTGTAGACGTTCTGCCATGGTATGAAGTTCTATCGGTAGGTGATAAACCAGCGTCAAGGTTTTCGGTAGTTTGACCTCATCCGGTACTTGCCATTGCGGAATAGTCCAGCCTGGCAGTAATGCATGACTGGCGGTGATCAGGTTTTCTCCGACTTCTAACGTTTGTAATAAACCGGATTGATGAATAATGGAGATCACTTTTCGCGCCTGCCAGAGGGACAGTCGGGGACTTTTGCGCAACGTTAAATAGCAAAAACCTAAACTGATGCCACTACTGACCTGGCTGACCCGTTGCAGCTCCTCCGGTTTGCCGATGGTGATTTGCACGGGATGCCGACAACTGGTTCCCAAAGCTTTTCGAAAAGCGGCGGAGTTATCCAGTACTCAACCGCTTTAAGCAGCGGATGACGTAAATGGTAATAATCATGGCTTTCCAGGCGCACCAGCTCCGCTGTGAATTGTGTTAAGCGAAAAGGACCCGTGCCGATCAGTGGGAATTGCGGATGCGCCAGATGGCTGCAATAGCTCGCCAGCCGGTGCGCAAGCCAGTAATCAGGGCGATGTAAAAAGAAGGTCAGACACTGCGGATGGGTGACTTCAATACGCTTCACGCTAATAAATAATTGATCCACTGCTGGCAGTTGTAACAGCATCAATAATCGCTGGTGTAAGTGTGAGGCTTTTACTGCATCGCCGTTATGCCAGTGTAGGGTTGAACGAAGATAAAAGTCCCAGCGTAACCCGTCAGTAGAGGTTTCCCAGTGATGCGCTAAATCGCCAATCGGGCGCTGGGTATTATTATCGAAGCGGGTCAGGCCGGAAAATATCTGCCCGGCCAGATGCTGCTCGGCACGGCCGGGCAAAAAGCCCGGTTGTAGCGGTTCGAGCGGGCGATAGTAGGGAATACGCAACGTGGGCGTATCGTTTTGCCATTGTCCGCCCATAAACGGCTGTAACAGAGTGCGCAGCTCACCTGGGGCCAGTTGCGCCAGCTCCAGCACATCTTGCTGCTTTCCGGTTTCCAGCGCCTGTTCCATCATCGCATTGCGTAGCGATTCTGGCGTGACCAGAAAGCGTAATTGTCCGCGCTTTCCGCGTCCTGACTGCGCCTGCCACTCCAGCCATCCCGCCTCCTGTGCCTGGCGTAACAGCGTACGAACATGGCGTTCGCTGCAAAAACAGCGTTCGGCCAGTTCGCTGACTGTGACGGTTTGCGGCTTTCCGGCGGAAGGTTGCCACAGACGTTGATACTGGTTAAGACGGTTGAGCAGTCGCATATAAACCCGGAACAATATTATTTAACTATTCACTATTACTTCCGTATATATCAGGTGATACTCAATCACTATTAACCGTGTCACAGAGTGGAGAAAGAAATGGCTCGTCTGGCAGCATTTGATATGGATGGCACTTTATTGATGCCTGACCATCATTTAGGTGAGAAAACCCTCTCTACTTTGGCGCGGCTGCGTGAACGCGACATTACCCTCACTTTTGCCACGGGGCGTCATGCGCTGGAGATGCAGCATATTCTCGGGGCGCTATCGCTGGATGCATATTTGATTACCGGCAACGGAACGCGCGTGCATTCTCTGGAAGGTGAACTTTTACATCGTGATGATTTACCTGCGGATGTCGCGGAGCTGGTGCTGTATCAGCAATGGGATACCCGAGCCAGCATGCATATCTTCAATGACGATGGTTGGTTTACCGGGAAAGAGATCCCTGCGTTGTTGCAGGCATTTGTCTATAGCGGTTTTCGTTATCAGATAATCGATGTCAAAAAAATGCCACTCGGCAGCGTCACCAAGATCTGCTTCTGTGGCGATCACGACGATCTTACACGCTTGCAGATCCAGCTATACGAAGCATTAGGCGAGCGTGCACATTTATGTTTTTCCGCCACGGATTGCCTCGAAGTGCTGCCGGTGGGCTGCAATAAAGGCGCTGCATTGACGGTGCTGACCCAACATTTAGGTTTATCGTTACGCGATTGCATGGCCTTTGGTGATGCGATGAACGATCGCGAAATGTTAGGCAGTGTCGGTAGCGGATTTATTATGGGCAATGCGATGCCGCAACTGCGCGCGGAGCTCCCGCATTTACCGGTGATTGGACATTGCCGAAATCAGGCTGTCTCTCACTATTTGACGCACTGGCTGGACTATCCACATCTACCTTATTCCCCCGAATAACGAGATCCCTTCCAGCACCGGGCAATTGCCCGGTTTTTTTTGCGTTGAATTTGTCATTTTGTGCCGTGGTGCTTAAACCGCACAGAATAAATTGTCGCGATTTCACCTTTAAAATAGAATTAAAAGAGAAAAAAATTCTCTGTGGAAGGGCTATGTTAGATAAAATTGACCGTAAGCTGCTGGCCTTGCTACAGCAGGATTGCACCCTCTCTTTGCAGGCACTGGCTGAAGCCGTTAATCTGACAACCACCCCCTGCTGGAAGCGTCTGAAACGGCTGGAGGACGACGGTATCCTTATCGGCAAAGTCGCCCTGCTGGATCCGGAAAAAATAGGCCTCGGCCTGACCGCCTTTGTGCTGATAAAAACGCAACATAACAGCAGCGAATGGTATTGCCGCTTTGTCACGGTGGTTACCGAAATGCCAGAAGTGCTGGGGTTCTGGCGCATGGCCGGTGAATACGATTATCTGATGCGCGTCCAGGTTGCCGACATGAAACGCTACGACGAGTTTTATAAGCGTCTGGTAAACAGCGTGCCGGGGCTGTCGGACGTCACTTCCAGCTTCGCGATGGAACAGATTAAATACACCACTTCTTTACCCATCGAATAAATATCCAGAATCAGGTCAGGACACAACGCGTGCGATTATTTGCTCAATTAAGCTGGTATTTCCGTCGGGAATGGCGTCGCTATCTCGGGGCTGTCGCCTTGCTTGTCATTATCGCGATGCTGCAACTGGTTCCGCCAAAAGTGGTTGGTATTGTTGTCGATGGCGTGACAGAACAACACTTTACTACCGGGCAGATCCTGATGTGGATCGCCACCATGGTGCTGATTGCCGTTGTGGTTTATCTCCTGCGTTACGTCAGGCGCGTATTGCTGTTTGGTGCGTCTTATCAACTGGCTGTTGAACTGCGTGAAGATTATTACCGCCAGCTAAGCCGGCAGCATCCTGAGTTTTACCTGCGTCATCGCACGGGTGACCTCATGGCTCGTGCGACCAATGACGTCGATCGCGTCGTGTTTGCCGCCGGAGAAGGGGTGCTGACGCTGGTGGATTCACTGGTAATGGGCTGCGCTGTGTTGATTATGATGTCTACGCAAATTAGCTGGCAGTTGACCTTATTTTCCCTGTTGCCGATGCCAGTGATGGCGATCATGATCAAGCGCAACGGCGATGCCTTGCATGAACGCTTTAAGCTGGCACAGGCGGCGTTTTCCAGTCTTAATGACCGCACCCAGGAAAGCCTCACCAGTATCCGCATGATCAAAGCTTTTGGTCTGGAAGATCGTCAGTCGGCGTTATTTGCCGCGGATGCCGAAGATACCGGCAAAAAAAACATGCGGGTGGCGCGTATTGATGCTCGTTTCGACCCGACCATCTATATCGCGATTGGTATGGCGAACTTGCTGGCGATTGGCGGCGGTAGTTGGATGGTGGTACAGGGCAGTTTAACGCTGGGCCAGCTCACCAGTTTTATGATGTATTTAGGTCTGATGATTTGGCCAATGCTGGCGCTGGCATGGATGTTTAACATTGTGGAACGTGGCAGCGCGGCGTATAGCCGAATTCGTACCATGCTGGCCGAAGCGCCAGTCGTTATTGATGGTAGTGATAAGGTGCCAGAAGGTCGTGGTGAACTGGATGTGAATATTCGCCAGTTTACGTATCCGCAGACTGACCATCCTGCGCTGGAAAACGTCAATTTCGCCCTGAAACCCGGTCAGATGGTAGGTATTTGCGGGCCGACTGGTTCCGGCAAAAGTACCCTGTTGTCGCTCATTCAGCGTCATTTCGACGTCAGCGAGGGGGATATCCGCTTTCATGATATTCCTCTGACGAAGTTACAACTCGATAGCTGGCGTAGCCGCCTGGCGGTAGTTAGCCAGACACCGTTCCTTTTTTCCGACACCGTAGCGAACAACATCGCGTTGGGTTGCCCGAATGCCACCCAGCAAGAGATTGAGCATGTCGCGCGGTTAGCCAGCGTGCATGACGATATTTTGCGTTTACCGCAAGGTTACGATACAGAAGTGGGCGAGCGCGGCGTGATGCTTTCCGGTGGGCAAAAACAGCGTATCTCCATTGCTCGTGCGTTATTAGTCAACGCGGAAATCCTCATCCTTGATGATGCGCTTTCGGCAGTAGACGGACGCACAGAGCACCAGATCCTGCATAACCTGCGCCAGTGGGGGCAGGGAAGGACGGTAATCATCAGTGCCCATCGCCTTTCGGCACTGACGGAAGCCAGTGAAATTATTGTGATGCAGCACGGACATATCGCCCAGCGTGGCAATCATGATGTGCTGGCACAACAAAGCGGCTGGTATCGCGATATGTATCGCTATCAACAACTGGAGGCGGCGCTCGACGACGCTCCGGAAAATCGCGAGGAGGCCGTCGATGCGTAGTTTTAGCCAACTGTGGCCGACTCTCAAGCGTCTGTTAGCGTACGGTTCGCCGTGGCGTAAACCGTTGGGGATTGCGGTCCTGATGATGTGGGTTGCGGCTGCGGCAGAAGTCAGTGGGCCGCTGCTTATCAGCTATTTTATCGACAATATGGTAGCGAAAAATAACCTGCCGTTGAAAGTGGTTGCAGGGCTGGCTGCGGCGTATGTTGGGCTGCAACTGTTTGCCGCCGGGCTACATTACGCGCAGTCGCTGCTGTTTAATCGGGCGGCAGTAGGCGTAGTGCAACAGTTGCGTACCGACGTGATGGATGCTGCGTTACGCCAGCCATTAAGCGAGTTTGATACCCAACCCGTCGGGCAGGTGATTTCCCGCGTCACCAATGACACTGAAGTGATCCGCGATCTCTACGTTACCGTGGTGGCAACTGTCCTGCGTAGCGCCGCACTGGTGGGCGCGATGCTGGTGGCGATGTTCAGCCTCGACTGGCGAATGGCGCTGGTGGCGATAATGATTTTCCCGGTGGTGCTGGTGGTAATGGTGATATACCAGCGTTACAGCACGCCGATTGTCCGTCGTGTGCGCGCCTATCTGGCGGATATCAACGACGGCTTTAACGAAATCATCAATGGCATGAGCGTTATCCAGCAGTTCCGTCAGCAGGCGCGATTTGGCGAACGTATGGGTGAGGCCAGTCGTTCACACTATATGGCGAGGATGCAAACCCTGCGCCTCGACGGTTTTCTGCTGCGTCCGCTGCTGAGTCTGTTTTCATCGCTCATTCTTTGTGGATTGTTGATGCTGTTTGGCTTCTCTGTCAGCGGCACCATTGAAGTGGGCGTACTGTATGCGTTTATCAGCTATCTTGGGCGGCTTAACGAACCCTTAATCGAACTGACCACGCAACAGGCGATGCTGCAACAGGCTGTTGTTGCTGGTGAGCGCGTGTTTGAGCTGATGGACGGACCGCGCCAGCAATATGGCAATGATGATCGCCCGTTGCAGAGCGGCACCATTGAAGTCGATAACGTGTCATTTGCTTATCGCGATGACAATATGGTGCTAAAGAACATTAATCTCTCGGTGCCTTCGCGCAACTTTGTGGCGCTGGTCGGGCATACCGGCAGTGGTAAAAGTACCCTCGCTAGTTTATTGATGGGCTATTACCCGCTAACGGAAGGTGAGATTCGCCTTGATGGTCGTCCATTAAGTTCGCTAAGTCACAGCGCGCTGCGCCAGGGCGTGGCAATGGTGCAGCAAGATCCGGTGGTGCTGGCGGATACCTTCCTCGCCAACGTGACGCTGGGGCGTGATATCTCCGAAGAACGCGTCTGGCAGGCGCTGGAAACCGTGCAACTGGCGGAGCTGGCGCGTAGCATGAGTGATGGTATTTACACGCCGCTTGGCGAGCAGGGGAATAATCTCTCAGTCGGGCAAAAGCAACTGCTGGCACTGGCGCGCGTGTTGGTGGAGACGCCGCAAATCCTGATCCTTGATGAGGCAACAGCCAGCATTGACTCCGGTACTGAACAGGCGATTCAACATGCTCTGGCGGCGGTGCGTGAGCATACCACGCTGGTGGTGATTGCTCACCGCTTATCAACTATTGTTGATGCCGACACTATTCTGGTGCTTCATCGTGGGCAAGCCGTGGAGCAGGGCACTCACCAGCAACTGCTGGCGGCCCAGGGACGCTACTGGCAGATGTATCAACTGCAACTTGCGGGCGAAGAGCTGGCAGCCAGCGTGCGTGAAGAGGAATCATTGAGCGCCTGAATAGCGCAATATTTCATCGTTGGTGCAAAAATGTAACGCACTGTGCACTGTCATAGTGCGTTTTCATTTTCAATCTTCTTAACTTCCTGCTCTCTTTCTCGTTTTTCATTTCTGGCACACCGCTTGCAATACCTTCTTCGTGTAGCAGAACCATTACCGAATTCTGACCGGAGGGGATCTATGAAGCTGGTGACCGTGATAATCAAACCATTCAAGCTGGAAGACGTTCGTGAAGCGTTATCTTCCATTGGTATTCAGGGCCTGACCGTCACCGAAGTGAAAGGTTTCGGGCGTCAGAAAGGACATGCCGAGCTGTACCGGGGGGCGGAATACAGCGTCAATTTCCTGCCAAAAGTAAAAATTGATGTGGCGATTGCTGATGACCAACTCGATGAAGTGATCGATATCGTCAGTAAGGCGGCTTACACCGGAAAAATTGGCGACGGCAAAATCTTCGTCGCTGAATTGCAACGCGTCATTCGTATTCGTACCGGCGAAGCCGACGAAGCGGCGCTGTAATCTCTGGCACACAGCAACAGGAACGAAAAATGAAGATAGCGACGATAAAAACTGGGCTTGCTTCACTGGCGATGCTGCCGGGACTGGTAATGGCTGCACCTGCGGTGGCCGATAAAGCCGACAATGCGTTTATGATGATTTGTACTGCGCTGGTGCTGTTTATGACTATTCCGGGGGATTGCCCTGTTTTACGGTGGGTTGATTCGCGGCAAAAACGTGCTGTCGATGCTGACGCAGGTGACGGTGACGTTTGCACTGGTCTGTATTCTCTGGGTGGTTTACGGTTACTCGCTGGCGTTTGGTGAGGGAAACAACTTCTTCGGCAACATTAACTGGTTGATGCTGAAAAATATCGAACTGACGGCGGTGATGGGCAGCATTTATCAGTATATCCACGTAGCGTTTCAGGGATCGTTTGCCTGCATTACCGTAGGCTTGATAGTTGGAGCACTGGCGGAACGAATCCGTTTCTCAGCTGTGTTGATTTTCGTGGTGGTATGGCTGACGCTCTCCTACATTCCGATTGCGCATATGGTCTGGGGCGGCGGTTTGCTGGCTTCTCACGGTGCACTGGATTTTGCGGGTGGCACTGTGGTGCACATTAACGCCGCAATCGCCGGTCTGGTGGGCGCGTATCTGATAGGCAAACGCGTGGGCTTCGGCAAAGAGGCGTTTAAACCGCACAACCTGCCGATGGTCTTCACCGGGACTGCCATTCTCTATATCGGTTGGTTTGGCTTTAACGCCGGGTCAGCGGGCACGGCGAATGAAATCGCAGCACTGGCATTTGTGAATACTGTGGTCGCAACGGCGGCGGCAATTCTTGGCTGGATCTTCGGTGAATGGGCGCTGCGTGGTAAGCCTTCACTGCTGGGAGCGTGTTCAGGCGCGATTGCCGGTCTGGTCGGCGTGACGCCAGCGTGTGGCTACATTGGTGTTGGCGGCGCGTTGATTATCGGCGTGGTAGCTGGTCTGGCGGGCTTGTGGGGCGTTACCATGCTCAAACGCTTGCTGCGGGTGGATGATCCCTGCGATGTCTTCGGTGTGCACGGCGTTTGTGGCATTGTCGGCTGTATCATGACCGGGATTTTTGCCGCCAGTTCGCTGGGTGGCGTGGGCTTCGCTGAAGGTGTGACGATGGGCCATCAGTTGCTGGTACAGCTGGAAAGCATCGCCATTACGATCGTCTGGTCCGGTGTGGTGGCATTTATTGGCTACAAACTGGCGGATCTGACGGTTGGCCTGCGTGTGCCGGAAGAACAAGAGCGAGAAGGGCTGGACGTCAACAGCCACGGCGAGAATGCCTATAACGCGTAACAAGCACTGCAAAAAACAGCCGGACGGTTTTCACCTCCGGCTATTTTTTAATTGTGATTACGCATTACCCCTTCCTGAACGGTCGAGGCAACCAGCACGCCGTCCTGAGTATAAAACTCACCGCGCACAAAGCCGCGTGCGCTGGACGCCGAGGTGCTTTCCACGCTATACAGCAGCCATTCATTCAAATTAAACGGGCGATGGAACCACATGGAATGGTCAATGGTGGCAATCTGAATCCCTGGTTCGAGAAAACCGATGCCGTGCGGCTGTAGAGCTACCGGCAGGAAGTTAAGATCAGAAGCGTAACCGAGCAGATACTGATGAACGCGCAGATCATCCGGCACGCTACCATTTGCGCGGATCCACACCTGACGATGCGGTTCTGCGACGTGCCCTTTCAGTGGGTTATGAAACTCCACCGGACGGACTTCAAGCGGACGATCGCAGATGAATTTATCTTTCAGCACTGGCGGCAGCAGGTGCGCCAGCGATTGGGCGATTTGCGTTTCCGAAGGCAGGCCATCAGGCGCTGGCGCGGACGGCATTGTTTTTTGATGTTCGAAACCCGCTTCTGGTGCCTGGAAAGAGGCAGTCATATAAAAAATCGGTTTGCCGTTTTGAATAGCAGCAACCCGGCGGGCGCTGAAGCTGTTACCGTCACGCAGCGTTTCGACATCATAAATAATCGGTTTCTTACTATCGCCTGGGCGAAGAAAGTAGCTGTGAAACGAATGTACCAGCCGCTCTTCAGGGACGGTCTCTTTTGCAGCATACAAGGCCTGACCCACGACCTGGCCGCCAAACACCTGGCGTAAACCTAAATCTTCACTCTGGCCGCGAAAGAGTCCTTCCTCAATTTTTTCCAGATTTAACAATGTCAGTAAATTTTTTAGCGCCTGACTCATATAACTCTCCAGTAACAAAGCTGCCGCAGCAAGCCAAAGTGAGTTGAGTATAACGCAAATTTGCCACTGGTCCGATGGGTGCAATGGTCTGAATTACGGGCTAATTACAGGCAGAAATGCGTGATGTGTGCCACACTTGTTGACGTTACTATTTTGTTAACCACTCTTCCGGCGAGGAAAGTTAGCCCGCTGGTGCATTGATAATAAGGAGAAGTGAATGAAACTCGTGCACATGGCCAGTGGTTTAGCGGTTGCGATTGCGTTGGCGGCTTGCGCAGATAAAAGCGCGGATATTCAGACGCCAGCACCGGCTGCAAATACGTCTATTTCAGCAACACAACAACCTGCTATCCAGCAACCGAATGTCTCCGGTACCGTCTGGATCCGTCAGAAAGTCGCACTGCCGCCTGATGCTGTGCTGACCGTGACACTTTCTGACGCGTCTTTAGCCGATGCGCCGTCGAAAGTGCTGGCGCAGAAAGCGGTGCGTACCGAAGGTAAACAGTCACCATTCAGCTTTGTTCTGCCATTTAACCCGGCAGATGTTCAGCCGAATGCGCGTATTCTGTTGAGTGCGGCGATTACCGTGAATGACAAACTGGTATTTATTACCGATACCGTTCAGCCGGTGATCAACCAGGGCGGAACTAAAGCCGACCTGACATTGGTGCCGGTGCAGCAAACCGCCGTGCCGGTTCAGGCCAGCGGTGGCGCAACGACTACCGTACCTTCGACTTCACCAACTCAGGTGAATCCGTCTTCGGCAGTTCCAGCTCCTACGCAATATTAAGCGCAGTTAACCCTCTCCGCCCGGAGAGGGTTAGTAGTTCCAGCGATAACGCTGCAAGTCGATTTGCCCGCTTCCCGATACCATCACACCTTCTGCCAGTAATGCCTGTCGTTGACGCTGTAAATCCGGTCCGGTTAGCGAAATTGTGCCGTGGCGATTAACCACCCGGTGCCAGGGCAAGGTGCTGCCTTCAGGGAGACGCTTTAACACACCGCCCACCTGGCGCGCGGCGCGGGGCGATCCTGCCAGTTTCGCCACATCACCGTAAGTGGTGACATAGCCTTCGGGAATAGCGGCGACGATTTGCCAGACGCGTTGGGGAAATGAATCTTCTTTTTCCATCTTTTCTTCCTGAGGTAATTTTTCAGCATAATCTGGAAAAACGCCCGAGTGAAGCCGCATTGCGCAAGAAACCAGCATCTGGCACGCAATGGGTTGCAATTAGCCGGGGCAGCAGTGATAATGCGCCTGCGCGTTGGTTCTCAACGCTCTCAATGGGGGCTCTGTTGGTTCTCCCGCAACGCTACTCTGTTTACCAGGTCAGGTCCGGAAGGAAGCAGCCAAGGCAGATGACGCGTGTGCCGGGATGTAGCTGGCAGGGCCCCCACCCATTTCTGCCTCCCCCCGTTTCGTCAAAAAATCCCAATATGGCTAAACTTTAACCACAACTGACGTCGCAAGAATTGTCTGGCTGCGCAGTACGCTTCGGAGGTATGTCTGATGAAGTATGTTGATGGTTTTGTGGTTGCCGTTCCTGCCGATAAAAAGGATGCCTATCGGGAAATGGCTGCTAAGGCTGCGCCATTGTTTAAAGAGTTTGGCGCGCTTCGTATTGTCGAATGCTGGGCCAGCGATGTACCGGATGGTAAAGTGACCGATTTTCGTATGGCGGTGAAAGCGGAAGAGAATGAAGAGGTTGTCTTTAGCTGGATTGAATACCCTTCAAAAGAGGTCCGCGACGCTGCTAATCAAAAGATGATGTCGGACCCACGGATGAAAGAGTTCGGCGAGTCCATGCCGTTTGATGGCAAGCGAATGATCTATGGCGGATTCGAGTCAATCATCGACGAATAGGTAGCGTGACGGGCTGTGCGGCGTGCCGTCAGCCCAAAAATTCACAAATGTTGCTCGGCCCAGCGTAAGAAATCCTCTTTCGGTAATGCCTTGCTGTAGAGCCAGCCCTGGCCGTAGTGCACGCCATGCTGGCGTAGCCACTCTTCTTGTTTACTGGTTTCGATTCCCTCCGCTACCATTTTCAGTTTCAGTGTTTTTGCCATTTCGATGATATGTGGCGTGACATTTTTATATTCCAGCGCATCAACGAAAGATTTATCGATCTTCAGAATGTCGACATCCAGATCCTGTAAATAGCTTAAACTTGAATACCCCGTACCAAAATCATCGAGATAAATTTCATGGCCCGCCTCCCGGTAGCGAGAAATTATCGGGGCGCTGGTTTTCGGATCGGCAAACTCGCGTTCAGTGAGTTCAAGCGCGATCTGTCTGGGATTAACCTGATAGTGATTGATCATTTCACGCAGCAATTGCGGGATTTTTTCCGAGGTGAGCACGGTGGATTCAAGATTGATCGAAATATGCTGCTGCGGATGCTGACGCAGCCAGTCGCCCATATCTTCAAAGACACTTTTTATAATCAGTAGCGTCAACGGCTCAGAAAGCCCCGTTTGCTGTGCCAGCGGAATAAAACTATCTGGTGACAACCAACTACCGTCTGTCTGCGGCCAGCGCGCCAGTGCCTCAGCACCGACAATTTTGCCATTGGCTAAGGAGACAATCGGCTGATAGTGCACGCAAATATCACGATTTTCGATAGCATCCTGCAGCCGATGATGCGGTGACTGGATACGGCGCAAAATACGCAGCACAAACATCGCTGCCAGCAGGCCAATCACCAACCCGAGCGGTAACCAAATAAAGACTTGCCGATGCCAGCCTTTCTGCAACATTTTCGTTGAAGCCCAGGTGATGATCGAAATATTCATCTCCGGTAAGGGCAGGATATCGTAAATGATTCCATTATTTTCGATATGCTCACCGGGTGTTTTTTGTAGTCTGGTAATAATTCCCTGAGCAATTTCATCGCTGCTGGTTATCACAACGTTATGGGCATTGCCAATAATGGCGGCATCAATTTGCCATGAGCTATAGGGAATGACATCAATAAAGGAAGCGGGGTCGATCATGACGACATAATGTGCCGTTCCCATGGCGACCATGTAACGGATAATGCCTAAATCGTTATGCGATGTTAACCAGACACGATAACCATCTTTCGAAATTTTACCTGGCTCGGGGAAGGCATCGGGTGGGCTTTCATGCTCCAGAGACGAACACAGGGGAACGTTGTTATCGATATAAACCACTTCCTGAATATAGCGATAACTGTAAGATACCCGACGCATTTCCATGAGATGGGCTGCGCTACAGGCAGCGCCTTGCCATCTTTCCAGCTCTTGCAGCGCATCTTTCCCTTGTGTCGCCACCTTATTGGCCCGAATAGCGACGCGGGAGGAATACGTATTCAGCTCTTCAATAAATGATGTTTCTACCTGCTGATGGGCCAGCCAGATGCTTAAGCCGACAGGCAGCAATACTGAAAGAATCAGTACTCCCGAAATAAGGCCGACCAGATGTCGTGTTCTCACCAGCATATCCTTATTAACACAGTGTAGGGAAAGTATATCTGATTGTGGAAAAAGGCTGGCAGGAGATAAGGAGGTAGAGCCGGGATTTCATGAAGTGATGGGTGGAAACGAACGTTGTCATTTGACCAGGCGCAGAGCTTTACGCCTGGTATGTAACCCTAACTTAAGATGTTGATTCGGCGCGAGCGAGGGTAAAAATATCGTAAAAAGACAGTTCACCTTTACGGACGAGCATTTTTTGCAGTTGTTCTTTATGAACATCCGCGACACGCGGAGAGTTCAAGATGGCTTCAACCAGCGCGGCAGGTACAAAGCGCGTGTTGTACCATTCGCCGTTATAGCAAACGCGGAAATCCAGCACGTCGATATCTTCATAGCGGTAGCGTGGGTAGACATCGAAAAAGAAGAAACCATTCAGCAGGATAAATAATACAACCAGTAGCCAGACAGAGCCTGAAAGCGTTTCGGACTGCAACATCACCGCCAGGGTGGCAAAAAAGCAACGTACATACCGATAAACAGCCCCGGATGTTTACGGATAAAACTGATACTAAAGCGGGGTTTGTTGTCGCGTTTTTCGCGGGTATTCAGAGACTCAATCGTTTCGGTCAGCAGGCGTTGTATTTCGGTCATCGTTTGCCTTCGTGGTATCTGCAACTTTCCAGGGAACACCCTATTTTAACGTGGGAATAGTAGAGGAAAGTAACAGATTTGCCACGATTTTGCATAACAGTTGCGAAAAACTGGTTACAATTTTTTAATTATTCTGGCTGGATTACCGCCCACGACAACGTTGTCCGGGACATCTTTTGTGACAACTGCACCTGAGGCTACCACGACGTTATCACCAATGGTCACACCAGGGTTAATGATCGCGCGTCCGCCAATCCAGACGTTATTACCGATGGTGACGGGTTTCCCCAGTTCAGCACCGCTATTACGTGCTACAGGGTCGATGGGATGTGTTGCCGTGTAGATATGAACGCCTGGTGCCAACATACAGTTATCACCGATGCGAATAGGGCAGACATCAAGCATCACGCAATCGAAGTTGGCGAAAAAATTATTGCCGAGAAAAAAATGTTATAGCCATAATCACAGCGAAACGTTGGCTCAATATAAGCCTCTGTCACCTGACCGAATAATTCAGCGAGAATTTGCTGGCGTAATGTGTGCTCTTCCGCCAGGGAATGATTGTATCGGTGAATAAGCTGACGAGCGCGCAGGCGATCGCGAGATAACGTCTCATCTGCCGAGCGATACAACTCACCAGCAATCATCTTTTCTTTTTCTGTGCTCATTACTGACCTCCGGTTGCTGAAAATGCGGCAACACAGTAAGACGAAAAGTCAGTGAAGAGAACGTTCCCATTACGTCTGTGTGATGAAGATCACATAGGGTATGCCTTCATGGCGATAAAGTATAAAATTCTTAATAAACAGCTGGTTATAGCTCCGAAAGCCAATTATTTATTAGCGAATAAATTTCCATACTGAGGAAGGGATCTTGTCGTACAGTTTATTCATAGTCAATTCGGCGAGGCGGTGATCTGCGGCTGAGTAAAATACCGCCAGTTCATTATCTGATAATTCGTATTTATTTTTTCTCGATAACACGCTCCAGCGTGTCAATTGTCTGGCAACGACGTAAACGCATTAAATAATCGGTTTTCGTTAAAGGTTTTTCGGACATACTTCTACCCATGGTTGTAATAATTCTAACAAGATAAACTCGCAGGATTCTCTTTCGTCGCATTGACAAAACAACGGAATAGTCGATTACCTGACTTCCGCCATTTCTGAAGATCCTGCATATTAATACCATAACTGCTGAACAACATAAAGGTGTCATCAAGATATTCGTCGATCTGCTCAATGAGCTTATTGTCTTCATTATACTTAATTTTGTAATTAAGTGCGAAGGTCGCAATATGCTCAATCAGTTCATTCAACTGGAGGTTGATCGCCGAGGTTGGGTCGTTAACCCAGCCATGATTGCTTTCTTCAAGGTTTGCAAGACAGTCATGATACAGGGTTTCACAGAGAAACTTAAGCTGTGCGATATCATGTCTTTTGGGTGAGTATTCATCCATAACGCGTCCCCTTCTTAGCGGTTGAACTAACGGACACCTTTCGGGATGGAAAAAACTTACTGACCTGGACTTGCCCTCTCGTTTGTTAGCTTAACTATAAGCCACTCTTTGCAGGTTTTCATCGCATTATTACGAAAAATTACAATTAGGAAGGAAGCGGGACAGGACTTACTTTTTCATACTAGCACTAACCCGCAGCAGGTAAAAGCAGTTTGCTCGAACTGTTCATAACATTTCAGGATTATCGCCAGATGAAATTGGTAACACTAATACCAGGATTGCTCTGAATATGACGTAATAACCGAGGAATGAATAAAGAATTACCGCAAATAATTAAGAATAGCCTCTAAATGATTATGGATTATTAAATCTATTAGCGCTACTTAATATAAATTAACTAACAATCAGTATTTTTTATGAATTTTATACGTGTTTAATACTGGTTTTCGTATGAGATCCTGAGTTGGTGGTTCAATGACTCCTTAATGTTCGTAGGTTATGCATAAAAAAGGCCGCTTGCGCGGCCTTAGTGATTACACGTTGTATCAATGATGATCGACAGTATGGCTGTGCTCGATATCTTCATTCTTGCGGCTAAAGCGGCGGCGAACCACCACAAAGAATACCGGAACGAAGAAGATTGCCAGTACCGTTGCGGTCACCATCCCGCCCATTACACCGGTACCTACTGCATTCTGTGCGCCGGAACCAGCACCAGTACTGATAACCAGCGGCATAACGCCGAGGATAAACGCCAGCGAGGTCATCAGGATCGGACGTAAACGCATCCGCACCGCATCAAGCGTCGCTTCAATCAGACCTTTACCTTCTTTATCCATCAAGTCTTTGGCGAATTCGACGATAAGTATCGCGTTCTTCGCCGACAACCCAATGGTTGTGAGCAGGCCTACCTGGAAGTAAACGTCATTGGTCAGGCCACGGAAGGTGGCAGCCAGCAACGCACCGATAACCCCCAGCGGAACGACCAGCATAACGGAGAACGGAATCGACCAGCTCTCGTACAGCGCCGCCAGACACAGGAACACGACAATCAACGAAATCGCGTACAGTGAAGGTGCCTGGTTGCCGGAGAGACGTTCCTGATAGGACATCCCCGTCCAGTCATAGCCAACACCGGTAGGCAGTTTGCTCGCCAGTTGTTCCATCAGCTCCATTGCTTCACCGGTACTTTTACCCGGTGCCGCCTGGCCTAAGATTTCCATGGATGGCAGGCCGTTGTAACGTTCCAGACGCGGCGAACCGTACTCCCAACGAGAAGAGGAGAACGCCGAGAACGGCACCATCTGACCATCAGCAGCACGAACATACCAGTCGCCGATATCATCCGGCAGCATACGGTATTTCGCTTCTGACATGACGTAAACTTTCTTCACACGACCGCGGTCGATAAAGTCGTTCACATAGCTACCGCCCCATGCAGCGCCCAGAGTGGTGTTAATGTCGTTGATAGAAACACCCAGCGCCTGCGCTTTTTCCTGGTCGATATCAATCTTAAACTGCGGGGTATCTTCCAGACCGTTTGGACGTACGCTGGTCAACATATCAGGGTGCTTCGCTGCTTCTGCAAGCAGCTGGTTACGCGCCTGAGTCAGTTTTTTTTCGTGACCAGGGCCAGCCTGGTCAATCAGCTCAAAGTCAAAGCCGGTTGCGGTACCCAGTTCCACGATTGCGGGCAGGTTAAAGGCGAAACCATCGCATCTTTGATTTGCGAGAAAGCACGTGTTGCACGCATGGTAATCGCTTCAACTTTGTTTTCTTCGCCCGGACGATCGGCCCAGTCCTTCAAGGAAACGAACGCAATACCGGTATTCTGACCACGTCCCGCAAAGCCGAAGCCGTTAACGGCGAACACCGACTCAACGTTGTTCTTTTCTTTGGTCAGATAGTAATGCGTTACCTCATTGAGCACTTTCTGCGTACGTTCCTGCGTTGCACCTGCTGGCAGCTGAACCATGGTCATAAATACGCCCTGGTCTTCATCTGGCAAGAAGGAGCTTGGCAGACGCACGAACAGATAGGCCATGCCGACCACGATGATCAGATACAGCACCAGGTAACGCCCTGTACTGCGCAGAATACCGCCTACGCTGTCGGTGTAGTGGTGCGTGCTCTTTTCGAACATGCGGTTAAACCAGCCGAAGAAGCCTTTTTTACCTTCCCGTGATCGCCTTTGGCAATCGGTTTCAGCATGGTGGCACAAAGAGCCGGAGTCAGGATCAACGCCACCAGTACTGACAGCGCCATTGCTGAAACAATGGTAATAGAGAACTGACGATAAATAGCACCGGTAGAACCGCCAAAGAAGGCCATCGGTACGAATACCGCCGACAGTACCATCGCGATACCGACCAGAGCGCCCTGAATCTGCCCCATCGACTTACGGGTAGCTTCTTTTGGCGGCAAACCTTCTTCCGCCATAACACGCTCAACGTTTTCTACCACAACGATGGCGTCATCCACCAACAGGCCGATGGCGAGCACCATCCCGAACATTGTTAGCGTGTTTATCGAGAAGCCAAAGGCGGCAAGGACGGCAAAGGTCCCCAGCAATACCACCGGTACGGCAATGGTCGGAATCAACGTCGCGCGGAAGTTCTGCAGGAACAGATACATAACCAGGAACACGAGGATGATCGCTTCGACCAGCGTTTTAACCACTTCGTGAATAGAGATTTTCACGAACGGCGTGGTGTCATACGGGTAAACAATTTTCAGACCCGACGGGAAGAACGGTTCCATCTTCGCCAGTTCAGCACGGATTGCCGCAGCGGTATCCAGCGCGTTCGCACCGGTCGCCAGCTTGATCCCCAGACCGGAAGCCGGTTGGCCGTTAAACTCTGCGATGATGTCGTAGTTCTCACCACCCAGCTCAATTTTCGCCACATCACGCAGCAGCACGCGGGAACCATCCTGATTCACTTTCAGCAGGATTTTGCCGAACTCTTCAGTAGAGGTCAGACGTGTCTGAGCAATAATAGAGGCGTTAAGCTGTTGGCCTTTCACCGGCGGCGTACCACCGAGCTGACCCGCCGCAACCTGGGCGTTCTGCGCTTTGATGGCGGTAATGACATCAACCGGTGTTAGCTGGAATTTGTTTAGTTCATTCGGGTTCATCCAGATACGCATCGCGTACTGTGAACCGAACAACTGAACGTCACCCACGCCCGACGTACGGCTGATGGCATCTTTCATATTCGCCGCCACGTAGTCGGAGATATCCTCCTGCGTCATGGTGCCATCGGTGTTGATAACGCCGACAACCATCAGGAAGCTGCTGGATGATTTCTCAACGCTCACCCCTTGCTGCTGTACTTCTTGTGGCAGCAACGGCATCGCCAGCTGCAGTTTGTTCTGCACCTGAACCTGCGCGATATCCGCATCAGTACCAGACTCAAAGGTCAGGGTGATCTGCACGGTACCCGTGGAGTCACTGTTAGAGGACATGTACATCAGGTTATCGATACCGTTCATATTCTGTTCGATAACCTGTGTCACCGTGTCCTGCACTGTTTTCGCATCAGCGCCAGGGTAGGAGGCGGAGATCGTTACTGCCGGCGGTGCAATCGTAGGATATTGCGCCACCGGCAGTTTGAGGATCGCCAGCCCCCCTGCCAACATGATGATAATGGCGATCACCCACGCAAAAATCGGGCGATCGATAAAGAAATTAGGCATGTCTTAACGGCTCCTGTTTAAGTTAAGACTTGGACTGTTCAGGCTGAGCACCGCTTGCGGCTTGCTGGTTATTATCAGCGGTAACTTCTTGTGCTTTTACCTGGACACCAGGACGCACTTTCTGCAGCCCACTTATTACTACGCGATCGCCTGCTTTCAGACCTTCTGTCACCAGCCACTTATCGCCGATAGCCTGGCTTGCAACGATCGGACGGGTTTCCACTTTGTCATCCGCGCCAACCACCAGTACGGTGGCATCGCCACGCGGCGTACGGGTTACGCCCTGTTGCGGGACTAAAATAGCGTTTGGATTAAGCCCTTCTTCCAGACGTGCACGTACGAACATACCCGGCAGCAGAGTGTGATCCGGGTTCGGGAAGATAGCGCGTAGGGTGATAGACCCGGTGGTCTGATCAACGGTAACGTCAGAGAATTCCAGCGTACCGTCCTGCGGGAACTTAATGCCGTCACTGGTGATCAGCGACACTTTGGCTTTGCCGTTCTCTTGTTTCAGCGTGCCATTTGCCAGTTCCTGTTTCAGGCGCAGGAAGTCGTTGCTGGACTGGGTCACATCAACGTAGATCGGATCAAGTTGCTGCACGGTTGCCAGCGCAGTCGCCTGACCGTTCTGTACCAATGCGCCTTCTGTCACGTTCGACTTACCAATGCGACCGCTAATCGGAGAGGTGACTTTGGTGTAAGCCAGATTGATCCGCGCAGTTTCAACGGCAGCTTTCGCCGCAGTGACCGCAGCATTCGCCTGTTGCGCATCAGCCAGAGCCTGATCGTACTCTTGTTTACTGATGTACTGAGTACCGAGCAGTTTCTGATAACGATTCACCGTCAATTGCGCGATATTTGCTGCAGCCTGGGCTTTCGCCAGATCACCTTTCGCACTGTCGTATGCCGCCTGATAGGTCGCAGGATCAATCTGATAGAGAGAGACACCTGCTTCGATGTCGCTACCTTCTTTGAAATTACGCTTCAGGATAATCCCGCTAACTTGAGGACGAACTTCTGCGATCCGGTAGGCACTGGTGCGACCCGGAAGCTCGGTTGTGATCTGCAGAGGTTCAGTTTTGACTGTTACTACGCCAACGGCGGGCATCTGCTGGCCACCTTGTTGGGCCTGTTTGTCGTCACATCCTGTTAGGGCTAAGCTGCCTGAGAGCATCAGAACGACCGCCAGAGGCGTAAACCCTCTGTTTTTGTTCATATGTAAACCTCGAGTGTCCGATTTCAAATTGGTCAATGGTCAAAAGTTAATAAACCCATTGCTGCGTTTATATTATCGTCGTGCTATGGTACATACATTCACAAATGTATGTAAATCTAACGCCTGTAAATTCACGAACATATGGCACGAAAAACCAAACAAGAAGCGCAAGAAACGCGCCAACACATCCTCGATGTGGCTCTACGTCTTTTCTCACAGCAGGGGGTATCATCCACCTCGCTGGGTGAGATTGCAAAAGCAGCTGGCGTTACGCGCGGTGCAATCTACTGGCATTTTAAAGACAAGTCGGATTTGTTCAGTGAGATCTGGGAACTGTCAGAATCCAATATTGGTGAACTAGAGCTTGAGTATCAGGCAAAATTCCCTGGCGATCCACTCTCAGTATTAAGAGAGATATTAATTCATGTTCTTGAATCCACGGTGACAGAAGAACGGCGTCGATTATTGATGGAGATTATATTCTACAAATGCGAATTTGTCGGAGAAATGGCTGTTGTGCAACAGGCACAACGTAATCTCTGTCTGGAAAGTTATGACCGTATAGAACAAACGTTAAAACATTGTATTGAAGCGAAAATGTTGCCTGCGGATTTAATGACGCGTCGCGCAGCAATTATTATGCGCGGCTATATTTCCGGCCTGATGGAAAACTGGCTCTTTGCCCCGCAATCTTTTGATCTTAAAAAAGAAGCCCGCGATTACGTCGCCATCTTACTGGAGATGTATCTCCTGTGCCCCACGCTTCGTAATCCTGCCACTAACGAATAACCCTGAATCTAACTCCAGGATTTTTCCTGGACATTTTCGTCGTTGCTATTCTGGTTCACTGCGTCGTGATATTCTTGCGGTTTGACTTTTTCAGGTCGTTCTTCAGGTTCAGAAACCTTCATTCATCATGACTATGTTCCAGTATTACAAACGATCACGGCATTTTGTTTTTTCAGCATTTATTGCTTTTGTTTTTGTCTTGTTATGCCAGAACACGGCGTTTGCGCGGGCGTCATCGAATGGTGATCTGCCGACAAAAGCGGACCTGCAGGCACAACTTGACTCACTGAATAAACAAAAAGATCTTTCTGCTCAGGACAAACTGGTGCAGCAGGATCTGACAGATACATTAGCCACCCTCGATAAAATCGATCGCGTAAAAGAAGAGACAGTTCAGCTACGGCAAAAAGTCGCTGAAGCGCCGGAAAAAATGCGCCAGGCGACCGCGGCGTTAACAGCACTTAGCGATGTCGATAACGACGAAGAAACGCGCAAAATTCTGAGCACGCTTTCGTTGCGCCAGCTGGAAACTCGCGTTGCCCAGGCGCTGGACGATTTGCAAAACGCACAAAACGATCTGGCGTCTTATAACAGCCAGCTGGTTTCGTTACAGACGCAGCCCGAACGCGTGCAAAATGCGATGTATAACGCTTCGCAGCAGCTGCAACAAATTCGCAGTCGTCTGGACGGGACTGATGTCGGCGAGACTGCCTTACGTCCCAGCCAGAAAGTGTTAATGCAGGCTCAGCAGGCTTTGCTGAATGCCGAGATTGACCAGCAGCGTAAAAGCCTGGAAGGGAACACCGTCTTGCAGGATACCTTGCAAAAGCAACGTGATTACGTGACGGCGAACAGCGCCCGTCTGGAGCACCAGTTGCAGCTGTTGCAAGAAGCAGTAAACAGCAAGCGTCTGACTTTAACCGAAAAAACGGCGCAGGAAGCCGTCTCCCCGGATGAAGCCGCGCGTATTCAGGCTAATCCGCTGGTGAAGCAGGAACTGGAAATTAACCAGCAGTTAAGTCAGCGTCTGATTACCGCGACTGAAAACGGTAATCAGTTGATGCAGCAAAACATTAAAGTCAAAAACTGGCTGGAGCGGGCGCTGCAATCGGAACGCAATATTAAAGAGCAGATTGCCGTCCTGAAGGGCAGCCTGCTGTTGTCTCGTATCCTTTACCAGCAACAACAAACGCTGCCCTCGGCGGATGAACTGGAAAACATGACCAACCGCATCGCGGATTTGCGTCTCGAACAGTTTGAAGTTAACCAGCAGCGTGATGCACTCTTCCAGAGCGATGCGTTCGTCAACAAACTGGAAGAAGGTCACACCAACGAAGTCAACAGCGAAGTTCACGATGCGTTATTGCAAGTAGTTGATATGCGTCGCGAATTGCTGGATCAGCTTAACAAACAGTTGGGTAACCAGCTGATGATGGCCATTAACCTGCAAATCAACCAGCAGCAGTTAATGAGTGTGTCGAAAAACCTGAAATCCATCCTGACTCAGCAAATCTTTTGGGTGAACAGTAACCGTCCAATGGACTGGGACTGGATCAAAGCGTTCCCGCAAAGCCTGAAAGATGAATTTAAGTCGATGAAAATCACGGTGAACTGGGAAAAAGCCTGGCCTGCCGTTTTTATCGCTTTCCTCGCCGGTTTGCCGCTGCTGTTGATTGCCGGGCTGATCCACTGGCGTCTGGGCTGGCTGAAAGCGTATCAACAAAAACTGGCTTCCGCTGTGGGTTCCCTGCGTAACGACAGCCAGCTCAACACACCAAAAGCGATCCTTATCGACCTGATCCGTGCGCTGCCGGTGTGCCTGATTATTCTCGCGGTTGGCCTGATTCTGTTGACCATGCAGCTCAACATCAGCGAACTGCTATGGTCGTTCAGTAAAAAACTGGCGATTTTCTGGCTGGTGTTTGGCCTGTGCTGGAAAGTGTTGGAGAAAAACGGCGTTGCCGTGCGTCACTTCGGCATGCCGGAACAGCAGACCAGCCACTGGCGTCGGCAAATTGTCCGCATCAGTCTCGCATTGCTGCCTATCCATTTCTGGTCTGTGGTGGCAGAACTTTCCCCGCTGCATCTGATGGATGATGTGCTGGGGCAGGCGATGATTTTCTTCAACTTGCTGCTGATTGCCTTCCTGGTGTGGCCGATGTGCCGCGAAAGCTGGCGTGATAAAGAGTCGCACACCATGCGACTGGTCACCATTACCGTACTGTCGATTATCCCGATTGCGTTGATGGTGCTGACCGCCACGGGTTATTTCTACACCACGCTGCGCCTCTCCGGGCGTTGGATTGAAACCGTTTATTTGGTGATCATCTGGAACCTGCTGTACCAGACGGTATTGCGCGGCTTAAGCGTAGCGGCGCGGCGTATCGCCTGGCGTCGTGCGCTGGCGCGTCGGCAGAATCTGGTGAAAGAGGGCGCAGAAGGTGCCGAACCGCCGGAAGAACCCACCATTGCACTGGAGCAAGTTAACCAGCAGACGCTGCGTATTACCATGTTGCTGATGTTTGCGCTGTTCGGTGTCATGTTCTGGGCAATTTGGTCCGATTTGATCACCGTGTTCAGCTATCTCGACAGCATTACGCTCTGGCATTACAACGGTACTGAAGCTGGTGCTGCGGTGGTGAAAAACGTCACCATGGGCAGTCTGTTGTTTGCGATTATCGCCTCAATGGTGGCCTGGGCGTTGATTCGCAACCTGCCTGGTTTGCTGGAAGTGCTGGTGCTCTCGCGACTGAATATGCGCCAGGGCGCGTCGTATGCCATTACTACCATCCTTAACTACATCATTATTGCCGTTGGTGCGATGACGGTGTTCGGATCGCTGGGCGTCTCTTGGGATAAACTCCAGTGGCTGGCAGCAGCATTATCCGTAGGTCTTGGTTTTGGTTTACAAGAAATTTTCGGTAACTTCGTCTCCGGTTTGATCATTCTGTTCGAACGTCCGGTGCGCATTGGCGATACGGTAACCATTGGTAGCTTCTCGGGGACGGTAAGTAAGATCCGTATTCGTGCGACAACGATTACCGATTTCGATCGCAAAGAAGTGATCATCCCGAACAAAGCGTTTGTTACCGAGCGTCTGATCAACTGGTCGTTGACTGACACGACTACGCGTCTGGTGATCCGTCTCGGCGTGGCCTATGGCTCCGATCTGGAAAAAGTGCGTAAAGTGTTACTGAAGGCGGCGACTGAGCACCCAAGGGTGATGCACGAACCAATGCCGGAAGTCTTCTTTACGGCGTTTGGTGCCAGCACGTTGGATCATGAGCTGCGTCTGTATGTGCGTGAACTGCGTGACCGTAGCCGTACTGTCGATGAGCTGAACCGTACTATCGATCAGCTGTGCCGTGAAAACGACATCAACATTGCCTTTAACCAGCTTGAAGTGCATCTGCACAACGAGAAGGGCGATGAGGTGACGGAAGTCAAACGCGACTACAAAGGCGACGATCCGACACCAGCGGTAGGGTAAGGACAATAAAGGGCGACAGTGATGCCGCCCTTTATTTTTTACTCGCTTTGTGAAGTCTCATCGCTCTGTAACTTCTTTTCATAATCGCGTTTTACAATATCCAGCGCGCGCAGCACGGTGCGGGCTGGGATCTGATTTTCTTCCAGCAGCACAATTAAATCGACGGCCAGTTTGACATCGTCGGGGGCATTTTCCAGTGACATACTCTCTCCATTGCTAGCGGGTTAAACGCGCTAACCTGTTTTCGATTTTTTCCAGCGCATGGCGACACCGCGCCAGGCGCGCTTCATAGGCTTCCACTTCACGATGCAGCGTTTGCTGTTCCACGAGATCGGTCACCCGCGCCAGGCGGGCTCGACGTTCGGCTACCATCTCACGTAGCCGCCGCTCAAAATCCTGATGCTGAATACGTTTACGCTGCCAGCGGGCAATTTTCGGTGGTGCGCTATCCCACTCGCGTAGCGACCAGGCTGTGGCTTCACGCGCTATAGCCTCCAGTTGCGCCGCCAGATGTTCTGCCAGCCAGGCGGCTTGCGGCAGCTGTTGCTGCTCAACCGCATGACGAAGCGCAGCCAGGTTATCGCCTGCCTCATCGAGACAAGCCTGCAGTGTTGTCGCACGGGTCTGAAAAAGGTGCCTGTCAAAACGGGCACTTAGCGTGGCAAATTGCGCTACCGGGGCACAACGCTGACGCAGCGTGGCGAGCTGTCCTTCCAGTTTTTCCAGCAGCAGGGTGGTTTTCACGATAAGACCTCAATGAAAATGATAATTGTTATGCTAAAGTAGCCACTCTGTAAGCTGACAACACTCAATATGCAACGAATCATTTTAATCATCATTGGCTGGCTGGCGGTAGTGCTGGGTACGCTGGGCGTGGTATTACCGGTATTACCGACGACGCCGTTTATCCTGCTGGCGGCCTGGTGCTTTGCCCGTTCTTCCCCGCGCTTTCACGCCTGGTTGCTGTACCGCTCATGGTTTGGCAGCTATCTACGTTTCTGGCAGAAACATCATGCGATGCCGCGCGGCGTCAAACCGCGGGCGATTATGCTTATTTTGCTCACGTTTGCCATTTCTCTGTGGTTCGTCCAGATGCCATGGGTGCGCATCATGTTGCTGGTAATTCTCGCCTGTTTGCTTTTTTATATGTGGCGAATTCCGGTGATTGATGAAAAGCAAGAAAAGCACTGAAGCACAACAATCGCAGTTGCAATTATTGCGTACAGCCAGTACATTCTGGCGTTTTCGAGCACAGGCGCAGGCGGTCAAAGGTTAAACAACTGTTACTTTTGATACGTTTAAAACGCGCCGTGAGTACCACCGTAACAAGCAGGCATACACTTATGACCGCGACTGCACAGCAGCTTGAGTATCTCAAAAATAGCATCAAAAGCATTCAGGACTACCCAAAACCCGGCATTCTTTTCCGCGATGTCACCAGCTTACTGGAAGACCCGAAAGCTTACGCTCTCAGCATCGACTTGCTGGTTGAGCGTTACAAAAATGCGGGCATTACCAAAGTGGTCGGCACCGAAGCGCGTGGCTTCTTGTTTGGCGCTCCGGTAGCTCTGGGTCTGGGCGTTGGCTTTGTACCGGTCCGTAAACCGGGCAAACTGCCGCGTGAAACCATCAGTGAAACTTACGACCTGGAATACGGCACCGATCAGCTGGAAATCCACGTTGATGCCATCAAACCGGGCGACAAAGTTCTGGTGGTGGACGACCTGCTGGCAACCGGCGGCACTATCGAAGCGACCGTTAAACTGATCCGTCGTCTGGGTGGTGAAGTGGCTGATGCTGCGTTCATTATCAACCTGTTCGATCTCGGCGGCGAACAGCGTCTCGAAAAACAGGGCATTACCAGCTACAGCCTTGTTCCGTTCCCGGGCCATTAATTATCGCCAGTCTTGTGCTGCCCACGCTACGGACAGCACAAGATGTGCATTCAGCCTCGCCGTTCTGACGGGGCTGTGTTAGCATTACCCCTTCGTGAATCCACCTTCCAGCGTTTCAGAGCCTGCCAATGAGTTATCAGGTCTTAGCCCGAAAATGGCGCCCACAAACCTTTGCTGACGTCGTCGGCCAGGAACATGTGCTGACCGCACTGGCGAACGGCTTGTCGTTAGGGCGTATTCATCATGCTTATCTTTTTTCCGGTACCCGTGGCGTCGGAAAAACCTCTATCGCCCGACTGCTGGCGAAGGGGCTAAACTGCGAAACCGGCATTACCGCGACGCCGTGCGGCGTGTGCGATAACTGTCGTGAAATCGAGCAGGGGCGCTTTGTCGATCTGATTGAAATCGACGCCGCCTCGCGTACCAAAGTCGAAGATACCCGCGACCTGCTGGATAACGTCCAGTACGCTCCGGCGCGTGGTCGTTTCAAAGTTTATCTCATCGACGAAGTGCATATGCTGTCGCGTCACAGCTTTAACGCACTGTTAAAAACCCTTGAAGAGCCGCCAGAGCACGTTAAGTTTTTGCTGGCGACGACCGATCCACAGAAATTGCCGGTGACGATTTTGTCACGCTGTTTGCAATTTCATCTCAAGGCGCTGGATGTCGAGCAAATTCGCCATCAGCTTGAGCACATCCTCAACGAAGAACATATCGCTCACGAGCCGCGGGCGTTGCAATTACTGGCGCGCGCCGCTGAAGGCAGCCTGCGAGATGCCTTAAGTCTGACCGACCAGGCGATTGCCAGCGGTGACGGCCAGGTTTCAACCCAGGCGGTCAGTGCGATGCTGGGTACGCTTGACGACGATCAGGCGCTGTCGCTGGTTGAAGCGATGGTCGAGGCCAACGGCGAGCGCGTAATGGCGCTGATTAATGAAGCCGCTGCCCGTGGTATCGAGTGGGAAGCGTTGCTGGTGGAAATGCTCGGCCTGTTGCATCGTATTGCGATGGTACAACTTTCGCCTGCTGCACTTGGCAACGACATGGCCGCCATCGAGCTGCGGATGCGTGAACTGGCGCGCACCATACCGCCGACGGATATTCAGCTTTACTATCAGACGCTGTTGATTGGTCGCAAAGAATTACCGTATGCGCCGGACCGCCGTATGGGCGTTGAGATGACGCTTCTGCGCGCGCTGGCGTTCCATCCACGTATGCCGCTGCCTGAGCCAGAAGTGCCACGCCAGTCCTTTGCGCCCGTCGCGCCAACGGCAGTAATGACGCCAACCCAGGTGCCGCCGCAACCGCAATCAGCGCCGCAGCAGGCACCGACTGTACCGCTCCCGGAAACCACCAGCCAGGTGCTGGCGGCGCGCAAGCAGTTGCAGCGCGTGCAGGGAGCAACCAAAGCAAAAAAGAGTGAACCGGCAGCCGCTACCCGCGCGCGGCCGGTGAATAACGCTGCGCTGGAAAGACTGGCTTCGGTCACCGATCGCGTTCAGGCGCGCCCGGTGCCATCGGCGCTGGAAAAAGCGCCAGCCAAAAAAGAAGCGTATCGCTGGAAGGCGACCACTCCAGTGATGCAGCAAAAAGAAGTGGTCGCCACGCCGAAGGCGCTGAAAAAAGCGCTGGAACATGAAAAAACGCCGGAACTGGCGGCGAAGCTGGCGGCAGAAGCCATTGAGCGCGACCCGTGGGCGGCTCAGGTGAGTCAACTTTCGCTACCAAAACTGGTCGAACAGGTGGCGTTAAATGCCTGGAAAGAGGAGAGCGACAACGCAGTATGTCTGCATTTGCGCTCCTCTCAGCGGCATTTGAACAACCGCGGCGCACAGCAAAAACTGGCTGAAGCGTTGAGCACGTTAAAAGGTTCAACGGTTGAACTGACTATCGTTGAAGATGATAATCCCGCGGTGCGTACGCCGCTGGAATGGCGTCAGGCGATATACGAAGAAAAACTTGCGCAGGCGCGCGAGTCCATTATTGCGGATAATAATATTCAGACCCTGCGTCGATTCTTCGATGCGGAGCTGGATGAAGAAAGTATCCGCCCCATTTGATCGTAAGCACAGCTTACGTTCGTCATCCTTAACGTGATTGAGAGAGAAACCTATGTTTGGTAAAGGCGGTCTGGGTAACCTGATGAAGCAAGCCCAGCAGATGCAAGAAAAAATGCAGAAAATGCAGGAAGAGATCGCGCAGCTGGAAGTCACCGGCGAATCTGGCGCAGGTCTGGTAAAAGTGACCATCAACGGTGCACACAACTGCCGTCGCGTAGAGATCGACCCGAGCCTGCTGGAAGACGACAAAGAGATGCTGGAAGACCTGGTGGCTGCAGCATTCAACGACGCAGCACGTCGTATTGAAGAAACGCAGAAAGAAAAAATGGCCTCTGTATCCTCCGGAATGCAGCTGCCGCCTGGCTTTAAGATGCCGTTCTGATGCAAACCAGCCCGCTGTTAACACAGCTTATGGAAGCACTGCGCTGTCTGCCGGGCGTTGGCCCGAAGTCGGCGCAGCGTATGGCGTTCACGCTGCTTCAGCGCGATCGTAGCGGCGGGATGCGTCTGGCGCAGGCGCTCACCCGGGCGATGTCGGAAATCGGCCACTGCGCCGATTGCCGCACTTTCACCGAACAGGAAGTCTGTAACATCTGTTCGAATCCGCGTCGTCAGGAAAACGGTCAAATCTGCGTGGTGGAGAGTCCGGCGGACATTTACGCCATTGAGCAGACGGGGCAGTTTTCAGGTCGTTATTTTGTGTTGATGGGGCACCTGTCGCCGCTGGACGGCATCGGTCCGGATGACATCGGCCTTGATCGCCTGGAACAGCGTCTGGCAGAGGAAAAAATCACTGAAGTGATCCTCGCCACCAACCCCACGGTTGAAGGTGAAGCTACCGCTAACTACATTGCCGAGCTTTGTGCGCAATATGACGTGGAAGCCAGCCGAATCGCTCATGGCGTACCGGTTGGCGGCGAACTGGAAATGGTCGATGGCACCACGCTGTCACATTCCCTTGCCGGGCGTCATAAGATTCGTTTTTAAGCAAACGAGAGCAGGATCACCTGCTCTCGCTTGAAATTATTCTCCCTTGTCCCCATCTCTCCCTCATCCTGTTTTTAACCTTAAAATGGCATTATTGAGGTAGACCTACATGAAAGGACAAGAAACTCGTGGTTTTCAGTCAGAAGTGAAGCAGCTTCTGCACCTGATGATCCATTCTCTCTATTCCAATAAAGAAATCTTCCTGCGTGAGCTTATCTCTAACGCCTCCGATGCGGCGGACAAGCTGCGTTTCCGCGCGCTTTCTAACCCGGACCTGTACGAAGGTGATGGCGAACTGCGCGTTCGTGTCTCTTTCGATAAAGACAAGCGCACGCTGACCATCTCCGATAACGGCGTGGGGATGACCCGCGACGAAGTGATTGACCATCTGGGGACTATCGCTAAATCCGGCACCAAATCATTCCTCGAATCCCTGGGTTCTGACCAGGCGAAAGACAGCCAGCTGATCGGTCAGTTTGGTGTTGGTTTCTACTCTGCGTTTATCGTGGCCGACAAAGTGACCGTGCGTACTCGCGCGGCAGGCGAAAAACCAGAAAACGGTGTTTTCTGGGAATCGGCTGGTGAAGGTGAATACACCGTTGCCGACATCACCAAAGAAGATCGTGGTACTGAAATCACCCTGCATCTGCGTGAAGGCGAAGACGAGTTCCTCGATGACTGGCGCGTGCGTTCCATCATCAGCAAATACTCCGACCATATCGCGCTGCCGGTAGAGATCGAAAAACGCGAAGAGAAAGACGGCGAAACCGTTATCTCCTGGAGAAAATCAACAAAGCGCAGGCGCTGTGGACTCGTAACAAGTCGGAAATCACCGATGAAGAGTACAAAGAGTTCTATAAACACATCGCCCACGACTTTAACGATCCGCTGACCTGGAGCCACAACCGCGTTGAAGGTAAGCAGGAGTACACCAGCCTGCTGTACATTCCGTCTCAGGCACCGTGGGATATGCGGAACCGCGATCATAAACACGGTCTGAAACTGTATGTTCAGCGTGTGTTCATCATGGACGACGCAGAACAGTTCATGCCGAATTATCTGCGCTTCGTGCGTGGTCTGATTGACTCCAGCGATCTGCCGCTGAACGTTTCCCGTGAAATCCTCCAGGACAGCACGGTAACGCGTAACCTGCGCAATGCGCTGACCAAGCGTGTGCTGCAAATGCTGGAAAAACTGGCGAAAGACGACGCGGAAAAATACCAGACCTTCTGGCAACAGTTTGGCCTGGTACTGAAAGAAGGTCCGGCGGAAGATTTCGCTAACCAGGAAGCGATCGCCAAACTGCTGCGTTTTGCTTCTACCCATACCGATTCTTCTGCGCAGACCGTATCTCTGGAAGACTACGTTTCCCGCATGAAAGAAGGGCAGGAGAAAATCTACTACATCACCGCAGACAGCTATGCGGCAGCGAAGAGCAGCCCGCACCTGGAACTGCTGCGTAAGAAAGGCATCGAAGTTCTGCTGCTTTCCGACCGCATCGATGAGTGGATGATGAACTATCTGACTGAGTTCGACGGTAAACCGTTCCAGTCGGTGTCTAAAGTTGACGAGTCGCTGGAAAAACTGGCTGACGAAGTTGATGAGAGCGCGAAAGAAGCGGAGAAAGCACTGACTCCGTTCATCGACCGTGTGAAAGCCCTGCTCGGCGAGCGCGTGAAAGATGTCCGTCTGACTCACCGTCTGACCGATACGCCAGCGATTGTCTCTACCGACGCGGACGAAATGAGCACCCAGATGGCGAAACTGTTTGCCGCAGCGGGCCAGAAAGTGCCGGAAGTGAAATACATCTTCGAACTGAACCCGGATCACGTACTGGTGAAACGTGCGGCAGATACTGAAGATGAAGCCAAGTTCAGCGAGTGGGTAGAACTGCTGCTGGATCAGGCGCTGCTGGCAGAACGCGGCACGCTGGAAGATCCGAACCTGTTTATTCGTCGTATGAACCAGCTGCTGGTTTCCTGATGTCATGCCGGATGACCTTTTTGTCATCCGGCATTTTTCTTTTCATCATCTGCACTTTCCGCAAATTATCTCGCCATTAACCGTTTCAGCCCCAGGTGCCTTTCTTGAGGCAATCGCTTGTTGGTGGTATCGTTTATCGCTTTTTCAAAAAATTCGACACATTTTAAGGGGATTTTCGCAATGCGTATCATTCTGCTTGGCGCTCCGGGCGCGGGGAAAGGGACTCAGGCTCAGTTCATCATGGAGAAATATGGTATTCCGCAAATCTCCACTGGCGATATGCTGCGTGCTGCGGTCAAATCTGGCTCCGAGCTGGGTAAACAAGCAAAAGACATTATGGATGCTGGCAAACTGGTCACCGACGAACTGGTGATCGCGCTGGTTAAAGAGCGCATTGCTCAGGAAGACTGCCGTAATGGTTTCCTGTTGGACGGCTTCCCGCGTACCATTCCGCAGGCAGACGCGATGAAAGAAGCGGGCATCAATGTTGATTACGTTCTGGAATTCGACGTACCGGACGAACTGATTGTTGATCGTATCGTCGGCCGCCGCGTTCATGCGCCGTCTGGTCGTGTTTATCACGTTAAATTCAATCCGCCTAAAGTAGAAGGCAAAGACGACGTTACCGGTGAAGAACTGACTACCCGTAAAGACGATCAGGAAGAAACCGTGCGTAAACGTCTGGTTGAATACCATCAGATGACTGCACCGCTGATCGGCTACTACTCCAAAGAAGCGGAAGCAGGTAACACCAAATACGCGAAAGTTGACGGCACCAAGCCGGTGGCTGAAGTTCGCGCTGATCTGGAAAAAATCCTCGGCTAATCAAGCCGCAGCAGATCTGCTCTCGGGCAGGTCTGCTCATCCTCCTCAGGCAATACCTCTTACAGCAATTAGTTCTTCTTCTTCACTTTTCCGCTACAATTATCAACAAGTTGAATCGATAAGAGGCGGTAATGCGTCAAACAAAAACCGGTATCCTGCTGGCAAACCTGGGTACGCCCGATGCCCCCACACCTGAAGCGGTAAAACGCTATCTGAAACAATTTTTAAGCGACAGACGTGTGGTTGATACCTCACGGTTGTTATGGTGGCCATTGCTGCGCGGCGTGATTTTGCCGCTGCGTTCGCCGCGTGTGGCGAAGCTGTATGCTTCTGTCTGGATGGAAGGTGGCTCGCCACTGATGGTTTACAGCCGCCAGCAACAGCAGGCGCTGGCGCAACGTTTACCGGAGACGCCCGTGGCGCTGGGAATGAGCTACGGCTCGCCATCACTGGAAAGCGCCGTAGATGAACTTCTGGCAGAGCATGTAGATCATATTGTGGTGCTGCCGCTTTATCCGCAATACTCCTGTTCAACGGTCGGTGCGGTATGGGATGAACTGGCACGCATTCTGGCGCGCAAACGTAGCATTCCGGGGATATCGTTTATTCGTGATTACGCCGATAACCACGATTATATTAATGCACTGGCGAACAGCGTACGTGCTTCTTTTGCCAAACATGGCGAACCGGATCTGCTGTTGCTCTCTTATCATGGCATTCCCCAGCGTTATGCAGATGAAGGCGATGATTACCCGCAACGTTGTCGCACAACGACTCGCGAACTGGCTTCCGCACTGGGGATGGCACCGGAAAAAGTGATGATGACCTTTCAGTCGCGCTTTGGGCGGGAACCCTGGCTGATGCCTTATACCGACGAAACGCTGAAAATGCTCGGAGAAAAAGGTGTAGGTCATATTCAGGTGATGTGCCCGGGCTTTGCTGCGGATTGTCTGGAGACGCTGGAAGAGATTGCCGAGCAAAACCGTGAGGTCTTCCTCGGTGCGGGCGGGAAAAAATACGAATATATTCCGGCACTTAATGCCACGCCGGAACATATTGAAATGATGGCTAATCTTGTTGCCGCGTATCGCTAAAGCTGAGCGGTAAAGAACTGAGCGCCGTCGCGAAGAGCCTCGTCGGCGGTTTTCATCATCCGTGAATAATGCAAAAAGGCGTGCAGCGTGCCTGGGTAGAGTTTGAACTCACAGGGCTGCTGATGCGCCGCTAACGTCTGGTAAAGCAGACGGCTGTCATCCAGCAGCGGATCGAACTCCGCCCCGGCAATAAAACAGGGCGGAACTTCGCGAGTGAGATCATTATTAAACAGGCAGTAATACGGCGACTCGCGGTCCGCGTCGTTGCTTAAATACGCCTCTTCATACATCTGTAAATCCTGTTGCGTTAAGCCATCCCAGACACCGCCCAACAGACGACGAGTCACGGAATCCCGTAATCCGTAAAGCCCATACCACAGCAAAACGCCCGCAACTTTACCGCAATCGATCTGTTTATCACGCAACCACAACGCACTGGCGAGCGCCAACATGGCACCTGCGGAATCACCGGCAAAGCCAATGCGGGACATATTGATTTGATAATCTTCCGCCTGCTGGTGGAAATAACAACAGGCAGCCACAATTTCCTCTATCGCTTGCGGAAAACACGCTTCAGGTGAAAGGGTGTAATCAATGCCAATCACCGTACATTGGCTGTAGCTTGCCAGCAGGCGCATGATGCGATCGTGGGTATCAAGATTGCCGAGAATAAAACCGCCGCCATGCAAATAAAATAGCGTCGCCGGGCTATCTGGCTGCGGACAAAAGAGACGTGTTTCCACCTGCCCATATTTTGTTGGAACCATGTAAGCTCTGGTTGCCATTTCTGGAGCGCCCGCATTCCAGAATCGGCGCTCAAGCGTGTAATGCTGTCGTTGCTCAGCAATCGTTCCCGTTGCGGGCCAGGGCGGTAAATCCGGCTGAAGAGTATTCACAACGGTCTTCATTTCAGCAGAAATAAGGTCCAGAACGGGTAATTTGTTTTCCGGCTTCATGCAAAAACTCCTTTCAAATTACGTCATTGTAAGGAACCACTGCCATGAAAATGCGATCCCGCCTGCTGATATTGAAACTGGCTGCGTCTCGCGCGCTCCCGTCAGATTGTGTTAACATTCGCCGCTCAGTTAACCACCCGTAAAAACAACCATGAAATTTCCCGGCAAACGTAAATCCAAACATTATTTTCCCGTAAACGCACGCGATCCGCTGCTTCAGCAATTCCAGCCAGAAAACGAAACCAGCGCTGCCTGGGTAGTGGGTATCGATCAAACGCTGGTCGATATTGAAGCGAAAGTGGATGATGAATTTATTGAGCGTTATGGATTAAGCGCCGGGCATTCACTGGTGATTGAGGATGACGTAGCCGAAGCGCTTTATCAGGAACTAAAACAGAAAAACCTGATTACCCATCAGTTTGCGGGTGGCACCATTGGTAACACCATGCACAACTACTGGTGCTCGCGGACGACCGTTCGGTGCTGCTGGGCGTCATGTGCAGCAATATTGAAATTGGCAGCTATGCCTATCGTTACCTGTGTAACACTTCCAGCCGTACCGATCTTAACTATCTACAAGGCGTGGATGGCCCGATTGGTCGTTGCTTTACGCTGATTGGCGAGTCCGGGGAACGTACCTTTGCTATCAGCCCCGGCCACATGAACCAGCTGCGGGCTGAAAGTATTCCGGAAGATGTGATTGCCGGAGCCTCGGCTCTGGTTCTCACCTCTTATCTGGTGCGTTGCAAGCCGGGTGAACCCATGCCGGAAGCAACCATGAAAGCTATTGAGTACGCGAAGAAATATAACGTACCGGTGGTGCTGACGCTGGGCACCAAGTTTGTCATTGCCGAGAATCCGCAGTGGTGGCAGCAATTCCTCAAAGACCACGTCTCTATCCTTGCGATGAACGAAGATGAAGCCGAAGCGTTGACCGGAGAAAGCGATCCGTTGTTGGCATCTGACAAGGCGCTGGACTGGGTTGATCTGGTGCTGTGTACCGCAGGGCCAATCGGCTTGTATATGGCGGGCTTTACCGAAGACGAAGCGAAACGTAAAACCCAGCATCCGCTGCTGCCGGGTGCTATAGCGGAATTTAACCAGTATGAGTTTAGCCGCGCCATGCGCCACAAGGATTGCCAGAATCCGTTGCGTGTCTATTCGCACATTGCGCCGTACATGGGCGGGCCGGAAAAAATTATGAATACCAACGGAGCAGGGGATGGCGCACTGGCAGCGTTGCTGCATGACATTACCGCCAACAGCTACCACCGTAGCAACGTACCAAACTCCAGCAAACATAAATTCACCTGGTTAACTTATTCATCGTTAGCGCAGGTGTGTAAATATGCTAACCGTGTGAGCTATCAGGTACTGAACCAGCATTCACCTCGTTTAACGCGCGGCTTGCCGGAGCGTGAAGACAGCCTGGAAGAGTCTTACTGGGATCGTTAAGTTATCGACCAGACCGGACGACGATGGCATCCGTAGGCCGGATAAGATGCGTCAGCATCGCATCCGGCAATGGAATCAATGTTTTACCCCGTCACCACCTCACCCGCCGGTGGCGTTTCCAGCAGTTCCAGCATAGTACGGGCAATTTCACGCTCACCCATCACTACCTGATTCGCACCACGTTCGGTGATATACGCCACTTCATCGTCATAATGGGCGCGGGCAATAATCTCAATATCCGGATTTTTCGCGCGGGCAGATGCCACAATCTCGCCCGCTTCATAACCGTTGGGAATCGTCAGGATCAGCCATTTTGCACATTCCAGATGCGCCAGTTGCATAATTTCTTCGTTCGCCGCATTGCCCAATACTGCGCGGACCCCGCGCTCTCGCAGTTCATCAACACGGGTTCGTGACGTCTCAATCACCACCAGCGGAATATCAGAGGCGAGCAATTTCTCCCCCAGCAGGCTGCCTACACGACCGTAACCTACCAGTAGCGCATGGTTGCAAATATCCACTGGGATCTGCTTCTCTTCTTCGATAGCCTCTTCCAGCGTCTGCTCTTCCAGCGTTTCGGTCTTCGCCAGATATTTCTCCAGCAGCGCAAACAGGACCGGGTTGAGCATAATCGACAAAATCGCCCCTGCCAGTACCAGGTTCTGCCCGGCTTGCGGCAATAGATCCAGCGCCATGCCCAGTCCCGCCAGGATAAACGCGAACTCACCAATTTGCGCCAGGCTGGCGGCGATAGTTAATGCCGTACGTTGGGAGTGACCAAACAGTCGCACCAGGAAAAACGCGGCTAACGACTTACCAAACAGAATAATCGCCAGCGTCGCCAGCACTGCCAGCGGTTGCTGAATCAGAATTAACGGATCAAACAACATCCCGACGGAGACAAAAAACAGCACCGCAAACGCGTCGCGCAATGGCAGCGTATCGTGGGCGGCACGGTGACTCAGTTCAGACTCGTTCAGTACCATCCCGGCAAAGAACGCACCGAGTGCAAAGGAGACATCAAACAGCTCCACCGCACCAAAGGCAATCCCTAACGCCAGCGCCAGCACCGACAGGGTAAACAGCTCGCGGGAACCGGTTGCTGCGCTACGTGCCATAATCCACGGCACCAGACGGCGACCTACCAGCATCATAATGGCGATAAATGCGATCACCTTGCCGATGGTGATCCCCATATCGACAGCAAGAGTGGCAAAGCCCACATCGCCTTGTTCCATCATTCCTGCCACTGCGGGCAGCAACACCAGCGTCAGAACCATGACCAGGTCTTCCACAATCAACCAACCGATGGCGATTTGCCCACGCTGACTGTCAATTAATTGCCGTTCTTCAAGTGCGCGCAGTAACACCACGGTACTGGCGGTGGAAAGGCATAAGCCGAACACGATACCGGTCATTAACGACCAGCCCAGCACGGCGGAGAGCGCCATACCCAGCAGCGTAGCCACGGCTATCTGGGCGATCGCGCCGGGAATGGCGATGGCCTTTACCGCCATCAAATCCTTGAGCGAAAAGTGCAAACCGACGCCAAACATCAACAGAATGACGCCCAGTTCAGCCAGTTCCGGCGCAAGCTTGGTATCGGCAACAAAGCCCGGAGTGAATGGTCCTGCCAGCACACCCGCTAACAGATATCCCACCAGAGGAGAAATACGTAGTTTATTGGCCAGCATGCCGAGGATAAAGGCGAGCACAAGGCCGCCAACAATGGTGGTGATAAGCGGGGTGGCGTGATGCATTCCGTCTCCTTTTCCTGGTGGTTATTGTCCATTTTTGGCCGGGAAAACCAAAATTACAGGTAATAGTTTATGACAATTTCATTGATGATGTTTATGAATAATTGTTGAATTTTGCAGAAAAATGGAATTAGCTGCAAAAAAAGCACGGATCGGAAAACAGAAGGCGGTTTAACAGAGGAAAGGCTTATGGCGACTGTAAAACGATGCAGCCAAAGTTTGCCTTTGGCTGCAATGAAATCAGTCTTTATGCCGGTTATCAGGCAGGAATATGGTCAACATCCCCAATAGTGGCAGGAAAGCACAGATTTTATAGACTAACTCGATGCTGGTGTGATCGGCGATAAGCCCCAGAACTGCCGCTCCCAGACCTCCCATGCCAAAAGCAAAACCGAAAAAGAATCCAGAAACCATACCGATACGTCCCGGAAGTAGCTCCTGAGCGTAGACCAGAATGGCAGAGAATGCCGAAGCGAGGATAAATCCAATAATCACCGTTAAAACCCCCGTCCAGTGCAGGCTGGCGTAGGGTAAAATCAGCGTAAACGGCGCAACGCCGAGGATAGAGCCCCAAATCACATATTTCCGTCCAATTTTATCCCCTACAGGCCCGCCGATCACCGTACCTGCCGCAACGGCAAACAGGAAGGCAAACAGATGAAGCTGGGCATTCTGGATAGATAATCCGAATTTTTGCATCAGATAAAAGGTGTAATAGCTGCTGATGCTCGCCATATAGAAATATTTCGAGAAAATGAGGATTAACAGAATGCTGACCGCCAGTACCACTTTGTTGCGCGGCAGTGGATTGATAATCGTCGCTTTGGGTTTTCCTTTATTCATTCGGTGCTGTGCCGAGTACCAACGGCTGATTTGCGCCAGCACCACGATCGCCAGCAGTGCCGCAAGCACAAACCAGGCAACGTTGCCTTTGCCATAAGGCGCGATAATCACCGCCGCCAGCAAGGGTCCCAGGGAACTGCCAAAGTTGCCGCCGACCTGAAAGATAGATTGTGCCAGGCCATGCCGCCCGCCGGACGCCATACGGGCCACGCGAGAAGATTCCGGATGAAAGACCGATGAACCGGTACCGACCAGCGCCGCCGCCAGCAGAACTGCGCCAAAACTGCCCGCCAGCGCCAGCAGCACCAGACCACTTAAGGTAAAGCACATGCCAATTGGCAACGACCACGGCATCGGATATTTATCGGTCCAGTAGCCGACAACTGGTTGCAGTAGCGAAGAGGCGAGCTGGAAGGTGAGGGTTATCATGCCAATCTGCATAAATGTCAGAGAAAACTCTGACTGAAGCAGCGGATAAATCGCCAGAATCAGCGATTGGATCATGTCGTTCAGCAGATGTGAGAGGCTGATAGCACCTAAAATACCAAACGATGTTCGGGCCTTGGTCGTTGACGCAGCCGCGCCCGCCACAGGCTGGGTTTGTTCACTCATTGCCATAGGAAAGTCACTTTTTCAGGGTTGCGATGTAAAGAATGATCTTATTTGTGATTATTACCCGACTAACATACCTGTATGCGCCGCCTGAAGGAAGTCTCAACGCTGAATACAGAATTTCTAATCTGGATGCAGATTTATCTTCACCGGACGCAGACTTGTCTATGATGTCGCGTCATACTATTTTTCAACACGTTGAAATCAGGTCAGGGAGAGAAGTATGAAATTATTGCAGCGGGGCGTGGCGTTAGCACTGTTAACCACATTTACACTGGCGAGTGAAACTGCTCTGGCGTACGAGCAGGATAAAACCTACAAAATTACAGTTCTGCACACCAATGATCATCATGGGCATTTTTGGCGCAATGAATATGGTGAATATGGTCTGGCGGCGCAAAAAACGCTGGTGGATGGTATCCGCAAAGAGGTTGCGGCTGAAGGCGGTAGCGTGCTGCTACTTTCCGGTGGCGACATTAACACTGGCGTGCCCGAGTCCGACTTACAGGATGCCGAACCTGATTTTCGCGGTATGAATCTGGTGGGCTATGACGCGATGGCGATCGGTAATCATGAATTTGATAACCCGCTCACCGTATTACGCCAGCAGGAAAAGTGGGCTAAGTTCCCGTTGCTTTCCGCCAATATCTACCAGAAAAGTACCGGCGAGCGCCTGTTTAAACCATGGGCGCTGTTTAAGCGTCAGGATCTGAAAATTGCCGTTATTGGCCTGACGACGGATGACACAGCCAAAATTGGTAATCCGGAATATTTCACTGATATCGAATTTCGTAAGCCCGCTGATGAAGCGAAGCTGGTGATTCAGGAGCTGCAACAGACAGAAAAGCCAGACATTATTATCGCGGCGACCCATATGGGGCATTACGACAATGGTGAGCACGGCTCTAACGCACCGGGCGATGTGGAGATGGCACGCGCGCTGCCTGCCGGATCGCTGGCGATGATCGTCGGTGGTCACTCGCAAGATCCGGTCTGTATGGCGGCAGAAAACAAAAAACAGGTCGATTACGTGCCGGGTACGCCATGCAAACCGGATCAACAAAACGGCATCTGGATTGTGCAGGCGCATGAGTGGGGCAAATACGTGGGACGGGCTGATTTTGAGTTTCGTAATGGCGAAATGAAAATGGTTAACTACCAGCTGATTCCGGTGAACCTGAAGAAGAAAGTGACCTGGGAAGACGGGAAAAGCGAGCGCGTGCTGTACACCCCTGAAATCGCTGAAAACCAGCAAATGATCTCGCTGTTATCACCGTTCCAGAACAAAGGCAAAGCGCAGCTGGAAGTGAAAATAGGCGAAACCAATGGTCGTCTGGAAGGCGATCGTGACAAAGTGCGTTTTGTACAGACCAATATGGGGCGGTTGATTCTGGCAGCACAAATGGATCGCACTGGTGCCGACTTTGCGGTGATGAGCGGAGGCGGAATTCGTGATTCTATCGAAGCAGGTGATATCAGCTATAAAAACGTACTGAAAGTGCAGCCATTCGGCAATGTGGTGGTGTATGCCGACATGACCGGTAAAGAGGTGATTGATTACTTGACCGCCGTCGCGCAGATGAAGCCAGATTCAGGTGCCTACCCGCAATTTGCCAACGTTAGCTTTGTGGCGAAAGACGGTAAACTGAACGACCTGAAAATCAAAGGCGAACCGGTCGATCCGGCGAAAACTTACCGCATGGCGACATTAAACTTCAATGCCACCGGCGGGGATGGCTATCCGCGCCTTGATAACAAACCGGGCTATGTGAATACCGGCTTTATTGATGCCGAAGTGCTGAAAGCGTATATCCAGAAAAGCTCGCCGCTGGATGTGAGTGTTTATGAACCGAAAGGTGAGGTGAGCTGGCAGTAATCCGAAAGTGCCGGATGTCCGCATCCGGCACAATGCTTAATCGCGACGGGCGATATCAGCAAATTTGGCATCGAGTATCTTTGCCAGGTCGCTTGCCGCCAGTTCGATATCCAGACCGCGCTTGCCGCCGGAAACATAAATAGTGGCAAATTCTTGTGCGGGGGTGTCGATAATCGTTGGCAGACGTTTTTTCTGCCCCAGTGGGCTAATCCCTCCAACCAGATATCCCGTCGAACGCTGCGCGACCATCGGATCGGCCATCTCAACTTTCTTGGCACCCAGCGCTTTTGCTACTTTTTTAAGATCCAGTTGACCTGCGACCGGCGTAACGGCCACGGCAAGGTGTTTCATATCACCGTTCACTGCGACCAGCAGCGTTTTGTAGACCTGATCCGGATTCAAACCTAATTTTTTGACGACTTCATCGCCAAAATTGGTTTCAGCCGGATCGTGCTCGTAGGTGTGGATTTGAAACGAAATCTTGTTTTTTTCGAGTAATTTAACTGCGGGTGTCATGGTAATTTTCCTGCCTTAAACAAAAAAACGAAGCAAGCATACGCCTGATGGCGGTCCAAAAAAAAGAGTCATCTTGCCTAAGAGTATTGGCAGGATGGTGAGATTGAGCGACAATCGAGTTACACCGTCGCTTAAAGTGACGGCATAATAATAAAAAAATGAAATTCCTCTTTGACGGGCCAATAGCGATATTGGCCATTTTTTTAGCGCAACATCTGCGGCAAATTCCCTTCTCCATACAGGTGTAGTGCACCAACCGCGACCACATATCGCCCCGGCGGCATGGCGCGTAATTTGTCCCGCCAGGCGAGATTTCGCTGATGCATCAGCACATCGTACAGCGACTGACTGAACGTATTAGGCAGCGTTATTTCATTATTTTGTGGCGGTGTATTCAGCCACCAGCTCATCATTTGTTGCAGCAACCGTGCGTTGGTGTGCCAGTGGGTCAGCGTATCGTCCAGCAGCGCCAGTCCGTTGTCAGGGAGCTGGAGCAACATGGCAATCTGGTTTTCTGCCCCTTCCAGTTCAATCACGGGTTTATGTTGTTGCTTCGCCGCCTGCAATAGCTGGTAATCGATACCGTATTCTGCCCGCAGCCCCAGTTTTTGTGCCTGCGTCGCCTGAAGAACCATCGCGATTTGCCACAGCGGTTGGGTAGAAAAGAGTGAGGTAGAAATGCCCATCTCCTGGCTAATGTGCTGCAGGTTTTGTAATTGCTCCTCGCTAATGCGCTCTTCCAGCGCCTCGCAGGCAGGCAAATTAGCAAAAGGCGTATCGCTGGTGGAAACATCCGCCTCGACGATCAGCGCATCGGCGTTTTTGAGCTTTTTGAGCAAACGGGTGGGCAGGGGAGCCATATCGTGGCTACCCATATGAATACTGCCGAGCAGATGAAAATGGCGATTGCCGGGAAGAGAGATATCGATAGCAGGCCAGGTGTAATGATTACCGCGCAGCGCGGCCCAAAGCGTTTTTACCCGATACAACAGATCCATACGACCTCCCTTTGTGAAATATCATGCTAGCGCGCGGGGAGGGATGGCGCAAATGGAGTTGATTGTCGCACTTGTGCACAGTGCTTGTGTGCATTACAATAATTAAACAATGGACAAGGAGATGAGAATGGAATGGCTCAAAAGAATAATATAAGGAGTTTTCGTGATGCCTGGCTGGCTGATTTTTTTGTCCATTCAACGCCACATCGAAAGATCCCTGCTGAAATCCATACCACGTTATCACGAAAGTTGGACATCATTAATGCTGCCACTTCTCATCGGGATTTACGCTCCCCTCCGGGGAACCGATACGAAGAGTTGTCTGGGAAATTACAGGAATATTCCTCCATTAGAGTGAATAAACAGTACCGACTGATATTTAAATGGGTTAATGGCAAGGCCGAAGAATTGTTTTTAGACCCACACAACTACTAAAACATAGCTGTCGTATTGACGAGAAAGGTAAAACCATGAAACAGGCAACAAGAAAACCGACGACACCCGGAGATATTCTTCTCTATGAATATCTGGAACCGCTCGATTTGAAAATCAATGAGTTAGCAGAGTTACTGCATGTTCATCGTAATAGCGTCAGTGCACTGATCAATAATAATCGTAAACTCACCACTGAAATGGCATTCCGTCTGGCGAAAGTTTTTGATACCACAGTCGATTTTTGGCTAAACCTCCAGGCGGCAGTTGATCTTTGGGAAGTTGAAAACAACATGCGTACCCAGGAAGAATTGGGACGGATTGAAACAGTGGCTGAATATTTGGCACGCCGTGAAGAGCGTGCAAAAAAGGTCGCGTAGAATAATTTCCCTATAACGGATGCGCCACCCTAAAGCAGTGCATCCGTAATGATGTACTTATTCCTTCGGTTTAAATCGCAGCAATCGGTTGGCGTTACTCACTACGGTAATCGACGAGAGCGCCATTGCCGCTCCGGCAACCACCGGGTTAAGCAGCGTACCGGTGAACGGCCACAAAATACCGGCGGCGACCGGAATACCAATGCTGTTGTAGATAAACGCACCGAGCAGGTTCTGCTTCATATTGCGCAGCGTTGCGCGGGAAATCGCGAGCGCATCTGCAACACCCATCAGGCTATGGCGCATCAGGGTAATCGCCGCGGTTTCAATGGCAACATCACTGCCGCCACCCATCGCAATACCGACATCCGCCTGAGCCAGCGCTGGCGCGTCGTTAATGCCGTCGCCCACCATTGCCACCTGACGTCCTTCACTTTGCAGACGTTTGATCGCTTCGGCTTTACCGTCCGGTAGCACCCCGGCTATCACCTCATCAATCCCTGCTTCTTTGGCGATCGCATTGGCGGTGGTTGGGTTATCCCCGGTTAGCATCACCAGACGATATCCCGCTTTATGCAGGCGTTGCAGCGCCGCCACGCTATCACTACGCAACGGATCGCGTACAGCCAGCAGGGCTACCGCTTTCCCGTCAACCGCCAGCAGCACAGGCGTTGCCCCTTGCGATGCCTGAGCTGAAATATCTGCCTCAATCGCTTTAGTATCAACTTGCTGGTCATTTAACAGCGCCTGATTACCCAGCAATAACGCATGACCTTCAGCTTCACCGCTCACGCCCAGCCCGCGCAATGTGCGGAAACCGTTGACCTGCGGCAGCTGCATATCACCTGCTTTATCGAGGATCGCTCGTGCCAGCGGATGGCTGGAACCTTGCTCCAGTGCCGCCGCCAGACGCAATGCCTGCGCTTCATCAACATCAGCAAACGTTTTCACTGCGACAACCTGCGGCTTCCCTTCGGTCAGCGTCCCGGTTTTATCGAACACGACGGTGTCGAGCGTACTGGCGCGTTGCAGCGCGTCAGCGTCCCGCACCAGCACGCCAAACTCAGCCGCCCGCCCGACGCCCGAAATAATCGACATCGGCGTCGCCAGTCCCAGCGCACACGGACAGGCAATAATCAGCACCGTGGTGGCAATCACCAGGGTATAGACAATTTGCGGTGCCGGACCAAAGAAATACCAGATTGCCGCACTGACAAGCGCAATAACCACTACTACCGGCACAAATACGGCTGAGATTTTATCCGCCAGTTGACCGATTTCTGGCTTGCTGCTCTGGGCCTGTCGCACCATGCGAATGATCCGTGACAGCGTAGTATGGCTGCCGACCGCACTGGCGCGAAACAGCACACTGCCGTCCTGTACCACTGTCCCGGCATGGACGCTATCGCCTTCGCCTTTTTGCTGCGGGATTGGTTCGCCCGTCAGCATCGCTTCATCCAGCCACGCTTCGCCCTGGGGTAATTTCACCATCTACCGGCACCCGATCACCCGTCGTCAGGCGCAGCAACATACCTGGCTGAACATCTGCCAGCGGCACGTTTTTTTCACCTTCGTTGGTGACCAGGCGCGCCGTCGGTGGGGTTAAATCGAGTAATTTCTCCAGCGCCTTAGAAGAACACTGACGTGCGCGCGCTTCCAGCATATGACCGAGATTAATCAGACCGATAATCATCGCACTGGCTTCATAGTAAAGATGTCGCGCTTCCATCGGGAACCACTGCGGCCACAGGTTGACGCTCATTGAATAGAGCCACGCCACGCCCGTACCCAGCGCCACCAGCGTATCCATCGTCGCTGCACCGTTCAGCAGGCTTTTCCATGCGCTGCGGTAAAAATGGCCGCCGGCGAAAACCATTACCGCCAGGGTTATCAGGCCGATAACCAACCACAGGCTGCGGTTGTCGGCGGTGACCATCATGTTATCGCCGATCATCCCCCAGACCATCACCGGGATACCCACCGCCAGTGCGACAATCGCCTGCCAGCGGAAGCGCTTCATCGTAGCGACGGCGGTTTCTTGCTGGCGCTCGCGGCGTTTAGCGTCATCTTCAATCGCTTCCGCGCCGTAGCCCGCTTTTTCCACCGCCTGCACTAAATCTTGTGGGGAGGCACTGCCCATCACCAGCGCAGTACGCTCCGCCAGGTTTACCCGTGCCTGAGTGACGCCCGGTACGCTTTGCAACGCATTTTGTACGCGGGTGACACAGCTGGCGCAGCTCATGCCGCTCAGCAGCAACTGCTGGCTGTCATCGTCATCGGCGGTCGCTGCCGGAAGCGCCTCAGAAACCGCTGTCAGTGCTTCCGACGGGATTGATGACTCCGCCAGCGGTTTAGCCTTTGGGTGGCTTACAGATGCGTCATAACCCGCTTGTTTGATGGTTTCGATCAGCTGTTCTGCACTGGCAGTCCCGGTAACGTGCGCTTCAGTGACAGACACATCCGCCTGCTCAACATCCGGGCGCTGTTCGAGACTTTCTTTCACGCGTTTAACGCAGTGACCGCAGGACAGGCCGTCCAGGGTCAGGTCGATAGTTTGTGACATAAAACACTCCTTTTAAGACAGTTTTGACTGGCTGTGATAAAGGTTAAACCTTCCAGCAAGGGGAAGGTCAAGAAATTAATAAACCAGGCGGGTAAAAGTACGTAAAGATTAAAAAATCGGCTCGATTTGCATCAGGATTAGACATTTATCTCTTTGTTTTCCTGTAGTTAAGTTGCGGGTGCTAAGTTAAATCAGGATGCCTGAAAATTGGCACCGGGGTGAGGAATTACCTCCCGCATCTATAAAAAGGAGTTAACAAAAGATGTTAGATGCAAACAAATTACAGCAGGCAGTGGATCAGGCTTACACCCAATTTCACTCACTTAACGGCGGACAAAATGCCGACTACATTCCCTTTCTGGCGAATGTACCTGGTCAACTGGCAGCAGTGGCTATTGTGACCTGCGATGGCAACATCTATCGCGCGGGTGATAGTGATTACCGCTTTGCGCTGGAATCCATCTCGAAAGTCTGTACGTTAGCCCTTGCGTTAGAAGATGTCGGCCCGCAGGCGGTACAGGACAAAATTGGCGCTGACCCGACCGGATTGCCCTTTAACTCAGTTATCGCCTTAGAGTTGCATGGCGGCAAACCGCTGTCGCCACTGGTAAATGCTGGCGCTATTGCCACCACCAGCCTGATTAACGCTGAAAATACTGAACAACGCTGGCAGCGAATTTTACATATCCAACAACAACTGGCTGGTGAGCAGGTAGCGCTCTCTGACGAAGTCAACCAGTCGGAACAAACAACCAACTTCCATAACCGGGCCATTGCCTGGCTGCTGTACTCCGCCGGATATCTCTATTGTGATGCAATGGAAGCCTGTGACGTGTACACCCGTCAGTGCTCCACGCTCATCAATACTGTTGAACTGGCAACGCTTGGCGCGACGCTGGCGGCGGGTGGTGTGAATCCGCTGACGCATAAACGCGTTCTTCAGGCCGACAACGTGCCGTACATTCTGGCTGAAATGATGATGGAAGGGCTGTATGGTCGCTCCGGTGACTGGGCGTATCGCGTTGGTTTACCGGGCAAAAGCGGTGTAGGTGGCGGTATTCTGGCGGTCGTCCCTGGCGTGATGGGAATTGCCGCGTTCTCACCACCGCTGGACGAAGAAGGCAACAGTGTTCGCGGTCAAAAAATGGTGGCATCGGTCGCTAATCAACTCGGCTATAACGTGTTTAAGGGCTGATCATGATGAACACGGAAGGTAATAACGATAACAAACCCCTCGGTCTATGGAACGTCGTTTCCATCGGTATTGGGGCAATGGTGGGGGCGGGGATCTTCGCGCTGCTGGGGCAGGCTGCGTTGCTAATGGAAGCCTCGACCTGGGTCGCCTTTGCTTTTGGCGGTATTGTGGCGATGTTTTCCGGTTATGCCTATGCGCGCCTGGGGGCGAGCTATCCCAGCAATGGCGGTATTATCGACTTCTTTCGTCGCGGATTAGGCAACGGCGTCTTTTCGCTGGCACTCTCGTTATTGTACCTGTTGACGCTGGCGGTGAGCATCGCCATGGTCGCCCGTGCTTTTGGCGCTTATGCCGTGCAGTTTTTGCATGAAGGCAGTCAGGAGGAGCACCTTATATTGCTCTACGCGTTGGGGATCATTGCGGTGATGACGCTTTTCAACTCCTTAAGCAACCATGCGGTAGGGCGGCTGGAAGTGATCCTCGTCGGCATTAAAATGATGATCCTGTTATTGCTGATCATTGCCGGTGTCTGGTCGCTGCAACCGGCGCATATTTCCGTCTCTGCGCCCCCCAGCTCCGGTGCGTTCTTCTCCTGTATCGGGATAACCTTCCTTGCCTATGCGGGCTTTGGCATGATGGCGAACGCGGCGGATAAAGTGAAAGATCCGCAGGTCATTATGCCACGGGCGTTTCTGGTGGCGATTGGCGTTACCACGTTGCTTTATATCTCGCTGGCGCTGGTTTTGCTTAGCGATGTATCGGCATTAGAGTTAGAAAAATATGCCGATACCGCCGTAGCGCAGGCAGCTTCTCCGCTGCTCGGGCATGTGGGTTATGTGATCGTCGTCATCGGCGCTTTACTGGCGACGGCTTCAGCCATCAACGCGAACCTGTTCGCCGTGTTTAACATCATGGACAACATGGGCAGCGAACGCGAACTGCCGAAGCTAATGAATAAATCCCTGTGGCGGCAGAGTACCTGGGGCAACATCATTGTCGTGGTGCTGATTATGCTGATGACGGCGGCGCTGAATTTAGGCTCACTCGCCAGCGTTGCCAGCACCACCTTTTTGATCTGCTATCTGGCGGTGTTTGTGGTGGCGATCCGCCTACGTCATGATATTCACGCCTCGTTGCCGATTCTTATCGTTGGTACGTTGGTGATGTTGTTGGTGATCGTTGGCTTTATCTACAGCCTGTGGTCCCAGGGCAGCCGTGCGTTGATATGGATTATTGGTGCAATCTTACTCAGCCTTATTGTGGCAATGGTCATGAAGCGCAATAAAACCGTATAACATCTCTCTGTGCGCAGTACTTCCTGTATTATTGTGGTGGCGGTCGATATTCGCACTGGCAAAAAAACGTGCTTGAATATTTGTTGAAACCCTTTAACAAAGCACAGGAGGCGTTGCGCGAACGATGAACATTAGCGATGTAGCAAAAATTACCGGCCTGACCAGCAAAGCCATTCGCTTCTATGAAGAGAAGGGGCTGGTGACGCCGCCGATGCGCAGCGAAAACGGTTATCGCACCTACACGCAGCAGCATCTCAACGAACTGACCTTACTGCGCCAGGCACGCCAGGTGGGCTTTAACCTGGAGGAGAGCGGCGAACTGGTGAATCTGTTTAACGATCCGCAGCGTCATAGTGCCGACGTCAAACGTCGTACGCTGGAGAAGGTGGCGGAGATCGAACGGCATATCGAAGAACTGCAATCCATGCGCAACCAGCTACTGGCGCTGGCGAATGCCTGCCCTGGCGATGACAGCGCCGACTGCCCGATTATCGAAAATCTCTCCGGCTGCTGTCATCATCGGGCGGGGTGAAAATCAGTTAATCCCCGTTTGCACCGAAAGAATATGCTGCAAACTTTCTACCATTATGCGCCCCGACTGAAATAAGCCTTCCTGGATTTCGTTGTTAACATTCACAGCGTGAACCAGGGAGGCTAATAACACCACTTGCAAGAAGGCAAAAATAAACGCACCGATAATCATAATATGCGTCAGGGGGATTTTCCTTTGCTCCTTCATTTTAAATAACCCACAAACTGACCTTCCTTCATTAAGGCGACTTTTCCCGTATGGTGATAAACAATGACGTTATAAAGACCTGACTGATAAACAGTGGCATCTTTATTGTCTTCATCAATTGCACATAATGAATCATTGAGATAAGCAAAGTTCTTACTGCTCATTCTAAAGGTCATGCCAAATCCTTTATAAATGGCTTTCTTTGCCGCCTGGGCATGTTGTGCGGCTTCTGCATTTTTAAATGCCTGCGCCTCGGATGCACTTAAAATAGCCGTCTGACGCTGTTGTTCTGCGAGATAACAGGTGTCATGGCTGACGCCCTGCGCCTGGCAATCTGCGATGCGGGAAGTGGGTGAACTACAGCCAGTCAGTAATATAACCGCCAGCAGGGAAAACGATTTAATGGAGCTATTCATCATTGTTAACCTTAAATAATGTACAAATTAATGAAGAGGTGAACCCGGCAAGCTTCCTTGCTCTTATTTATATTGAGGATTGAAATATTAGAACGAATATCCCACGCCGACACCTGCGCCGAAATCAGATTGTGTATCCGCAGAAATACCGGCTTTAAGTACCGTATGCGTTCCGGCATTAAAAGATGTTCCTACAGACACCGCAGATTCACCGTTGAAGGTTCCCGCTCCCGCTGACACCATCATCACGTCACCGGTTTTCACCTGTGGTTGTGAGGCGATAGCGATGGCAGATGCAGTTCCCGCATTGGCTTCTTTACGATTGTCCTCAACTTCGTTTTTCAGAGAATCGAAATGGTTATTGAGCGTGTTAATTTGCTGGCTGTTATCTGCAACCCGTTTTTGGGTGTTGGTTAACTGTTGCTGCGTTTGTGCGGAATCTTGTCTCAGACTTTCAATTTGCTCATGTGCCTGGACAGACTTCTGCGCCAGACTTTGCATTTGTTTATCGTATTGAGCCCTTTCTTTTTGCTGTTGTGCTGCCACATCGGTTGTCAGTGCATTCATTTTCTGCCCTTGTTCCGTGGTAGTGCGCTGATTAGCCTCATTTTGAGCCGCCAGTCTGGCATTAATCATCTCCTGATAATGCGCAGTATTTTGCGTATCTCCAGTCGCGGCGAGCGTTTTTTGTGTGGCTACGATCTGCGCCTGTTGCTCTGTAATTTGCGTTTGCTGGGCATCAGTTACCGCAGACTGTCGGGCGTTGATCATGCTCTGATAACGGGCAGGTGTCTGTGCATCACCTGTAGCGGCAACGGTTTTTTGTCCTGCGTCAGGATCTGTCTGGACAGTGGGAGTCTGAGTGGTATCAGGTGTTTCAGAAGGGATGTAGTGATGTTCAGTCAAATAGGTATACGCAGCGGGGCTGTTGTCTGTGCGTTCTAAAAAGCGGGTAATCTTCTGCTCAATCTCCGATTGCGACATGCCAGAGTTAATGGCTGAAAGCTCTGTTGCCGCCGCTTCAATGGTATCACCAGCTAAAACAACAGGGCTGGATGTTGCTGAAATTATGAGTGCCAGTAAAGCTACGTTTACAGTTTTCATTCATTTTCTCTTGTTCAAAATAAGTTGCATTAATGTTTCTATAAGAAACAAATAATATTATTTTAAGAAATAAACTGCGTTGCAATTTAATCGAAATCTACGCCGCCATTTGTGTGATGTAAAGCGCATTTTTGTCTGGTGTAAGCGTAAACACCACCAATAAGAAACAAAAAATGTTTCTTATATAAATAAAATCGAAAATCATTTTGTGCTCTTTCAATGTAAAAAAGAGTAAAGACTTGTTTTGATAAGCGAAATAAATTCTGTTTCTGGACTAAACGTGAAGCGGTTCCTGATGTGTGCTAAAATGCGTTTCTTTGATAAATCTCAATTTTTAAGAGGTTTACGCCAGGCAGGAAAATTTAAATGAATGAATTTGAGAAGATTTTTAATGAAATGAATCTGGACCGGGCATTGTTACCGATCCTTTTTCGTTCGAACCGGTCGACAGTGTGGAAGTATTTAAGCGGCGATAGTACGGCTCCTGCCTCTGCCATGTCGCTGATCATGCTGTTGCAGTTGATCCAGAAACGAAACCCCGATCTGTTAGCCGAATGGTTAACGCTTTCTGATTTCACCATTCCGCCAGAAGTTTACCTGGACCAACCTGATTACTGGAAAGGGTGGGTGTATACCCAACACAAGGTCAATAAAAACGTCCTGGAATATCTAAAAAAACACTATCCGGATGAAGACCAAAAAAGTATGGGTAAAGGCCGGGAAGAGTAATTTTGCCTCTACTCGGCTATATGCCGGATGCGGCGCAAGCGCCTTATCTGGCCTACGATTCGGGCATATTTTGTAGGCATGATAAGACGCGCCAGCGTCGCATCAGGCGATGACCGCACGGATAATCAGCGTTATCCCTTCTATCGCAATCACCTCAACATGCGTACCTGCACTGAGATCCTCGCTGGCGCTGACAGGCCATGAACTGTCACCGACGCGCATATGACCACGCCCGTTGACCAGCGGAGATTCCAGAACAAAACGTCGGCCAATCAACTGCTGCCCGCGCTGGTTTAAATGACTGTCGCTGTGCTTTTGTTCGCGCACCCGCCGCGACAACCATTTCCACCACAGCCAGGCGGCGAGCAGCGTCAGGACGGCAAACATTACCCCTTGCCACTCCCAACCCAGCGGCAGCAACCAGACCACCAGACCGGTAATCACCGCTGCCACGCCGCTCCACAACAGATAACCATTGCCGCCCAACATCTCGGCTGCCAGCAGCAAACCGCCGAGACTTAGCCAGAAAATATGTGGATGAACGACCATTAACTCCATCATGGCTGAGTCCGTTTGTTGGCGCTGTCTTTCACCAGCTCGGCAATCCCGGCAATCGACCCCATCAGGCTGCTGGCCTCTAATGGCATCATCACTACTTTGCTGTTACTGGACGAACCGATCTGCTGTAACGCTTCGGTGTATTTCTGTGCGACGAAGTAGTTCACCGCCTGAATATCACCGGAGGCAATGGCTTCAGATACCATTTTGGTGGCGCGGGCTTCTGCTTCGGCAGAACGTTCACGCGCTTCGGCCTGTAAGAATGCCGATTGACGTTCACCTTCCGCTTTCAGGATTTGCGACTGTTTTTCACCTTCAGCTTTGAGGATTTCCGCCTGACGGATCCCTTCCGCTTCAAGGATGTAAGCGCGTTTGGTACGTTCCGCTTTCATCTGCGCGTTCATTGAAGAGATAAGCTCTGCCGGTGGGCGCACGTCGCGAATTTCAATACGGGTGACTTTAATCCCCCACGGGTTGGTGGCTTCATCGACAATACGCAGCAGGCGTGAGTTGATGCTGTCGCGCTGAGAGAGCATTTCGTCAAGTTCCATTGAACCCAGCACGGTACGGATGTTAGTCATGGTCAGGTTGATGATCGCCAGCTCCAGATTGCTGACTTCATAAGCCGCGCGCGGCGCGTCAATCACCTGAATAAAGCACACGGCGTCGATGGTAACGTTGGCGTTATCTTTCGAGATAACTTCCTGGGAAGGGATATCGAGCACTTGCTCCATCATATTGATCTTGCGACCAATGCGATCCATAAACGGCACCACCAGACTGAGCCCCGGCTGTAACGTTTTGGTATAGCGACCAAAACGTTCTACTGTCCACTGATAGCCCTGCGGCACGATTTTGACGCCCGCGCCGACAATGACCAGCGCGACAAAAATGAGAATCGGGATAAAGATAAGCATCGGAAAAACCTCCTGTTGTACCGTCCATAATCAGCAAAATTGCTGCTTGATTAAACAAATTATACCTGATTACTGAAAGAGAGTTCCCCCTTATTCCTGCGAAGGATAAACTGTTTTTAGTAAAAATCAGAAAAAGGGAACAGTGATGCAGGAAAATAGTCCTTTGCTTCAGCTACAAAACGTAGGATATCTGGCGGGTGATGCGAAGATTCTTAATAACATCAATTTTTCGCTGCGTGCTGGCGAATTTAAGTTAATTACCGGTCCTTCTGGTTGTGGCAAAAGTACGCTGCTAAAAATAGTTGCTTCATTGATCAGCCCAACCAGCGGAACGTTACTGTTTGAAGGTGAGGATGTCAGCACACTAAAGCCAGAAATCTACCGCCAGCAAGTCTCTTATTGCGCCCAGACGCCGACGCTGTTTGGCGACACGGTATACGATAATCTGATCTTTCCTTGGCAGATCCGTAACCAGCAGCCTGACCCAGCCATTTTTCTCGATTTTCTCGAACGCTTCGCCTTACCGGACACCATTTTGACGAAGAATATCGCCGAGCTATCTGGTGGGGAAAAACAACGCATCTCATTGATTCGTAACCTGCAATTTATGCCGAAGGTTTTATTGCTGGATGAAATAACCAGTGCGCTGGACGAAAGTAATAAACATAACGTTAATGAGATGATCCACCGTTATGTGCGCGAGCAAAATATTGCCGTGCTGTGGGTGACACACGATAAAGACGAAATTAATCATGCGGATAAAGTGATTACACTGCAACCGCATGCCGGAGAAATGCAGGAAGCACGCTATGAACTCGCATAATATTACTAACGAATCATTAGCACTGGCATTGATGCTGGTGGTGGTGGCAATCTTAATTAGCCATAAAGAAAAACTGGCGCTGGAGAAAGATATTCTCTGGAGCGTCGGGCGCGCGATAATCCAGCTGATTATTGTCGGCTATGTGCTGAAGTATATTTTCAGCGTGGATGATGCCAGCCTGACATTATTGATGGTGTTATTTATCTGCTTTAATGCGGCGTGGAATGCGCAAAAACGCAGTAAATATATTGCTAAAGCTTTTATCTCATCGTTTATTGCCATTACGGTCGGGGCGGGAATTACCCTGGCGGTGCTGATTCTCTCAGGGTCGATTGAATTTATCCCGATGCAGGTGATCCCTATCGCCGGGATGATAGCCGGTAACGCCATGGTAGCGGTGGGGTTGTGTTACAACAATTTAGGGCAACGGGTGATTAGCGAACAGCAACAGATTCAGGAGAAACTGAGTCTTGGCGCGACGCCGAAACAGGCTTCAGCGATATTGATTCGCGACAGTATTCGCGCTGCTTTAATTCCGACGGTCGATTCAGCAAAAACGGTAGGCTTAGTGAGTTTACCAGGAATGATGTCCGGGCTGATATTTGCCGGGATTGATCCGGTGAAGGCGATTAAATATCAGATTATGGTGACCTTTATGCTGCTCTCAACCGCCAGCCTGTCGACCATTATTGCCTGCTATTTAACCTATCGTAAGTTTTACAATTCGCGCCACCAGTTGGTGGTGACGCAATTGAAGAAGAAATGATGCAATGCCGGATGCGCAGCATCGCATCCGGCGTTGTGGTTCATGTGCCGATCAACGGAAACTCAATACAACAACGCATATAACTGGCGGCGATACTTCGACGCCAGCGCATCACCTGTACCCAGCGCAGCGAGGATCTCCTGGAACGTTTTACGCGTCTGACCGTCTGCGGCGGTGAGATCTTTACGCAGATGCCCAAACAGTAACTCCAGCGCCTCTTCATTGCGCCCAACCTGGTGCAATTGCAGCGCCAGTTGCGTCGCCAGTGCGGCATCTTCTGGATTCTCCTCCACCTGCTGTTGCAACTGTTGAATTTCCGGCGTATCAGCCGCCTGCTTCAGCAGTTCGATTTGCGCCACCAGCCCCTGGTAGCGGGTGTCCTGATCCTGCAACGGAATGGTTTTCAGCACCGCTTCCGCATCTTCAGAACGGTTCAGCGCAATCAGCGTTTCTGCCAGCAGCAGGCCGATCTCCCCGTTCTGATTCGACAACTGCCAGGCGTCTTTCAGCAATGGCAGGGCGTCGGTGTAATTGCCTTCCTGCATCAGTTGCATCGCCTGCTGCGCTTTCAGTTCTTCTTCGCGCGGCAGCACTTTATCCAGCAGGGCGCGGATCGCCTCTTCCGGTTGCGGCCCCTGGAAGCCGTCTACCGGTTGCCCGTTCTGGAACAGATACACGGTCGGAATCGCGCGCAGACCAAACTGGGCGGCAATCATCTGCTCCGCGTCGCAGTCCAGCTTCGCCAGAATAAATTGCCCGTTGTACTGCGCCGCGAGGCTTTCCAGAATTGGGGTTAACTGCAAACAGTGCTGGCTACGTTCAGACCAAAAATAGAACAGCACCGGAGTGGTCATCGACTGTTCAAGAACCTGTTGCAGGTTAGATTCGTTAATGTTGACAATATTTTCTACGGACATGGAGTCGCTCTCTGTTGTCGATATTTTCTTTGACATGGGGGCTTAAGCGCGCGCTTCAACTCACCCCTGCAATATTTTGTCCATCACGCGCCCCGGCAGCAGGCGCTTAAGCACCATTACTGCCCAGGTCACCAGCGTTACCGGATAGCGCATCTTCGGCTTCTCGCTAATAAAAGCATGGCGCACTTTGTCGACCACCGCTTCCGGTCCTAACGTAAAGCGGGCGGCGATGCCGGGATTTTCGACTGGTTTATCACTTTGCGTCTGGTTGACGTTGTCGGTGAAGCGAGTACGAATGGGACCAGGTTCGATCAGGCTGACTTTAATTCCGCTGTGGCGCAGCTCCATGCGCAGTGCGTCTGACCACGCCTCCAGCGCATATTTACTGGCCGCGTAAGCGCCACGACCCGGTGTGGAGATTAATCCCATCACCGATGAGGTCATCACAATACGCCCTTCACCGTGCGGCAACATCGCGGGTAACAGGCGCATGGTGAGCTGGTGTGCGCCGAAAAAGTTGGCGGAAAACTGCTGTTCCATCTGCGCACGGCTGATGGTGGAAAGGGGGCCATACATGCCGAATCCGGCATTGTTAAAGATCCCATACAGACAATTATCGGTCAGGGCGATCACTTCGTCGGCTGCGCGATCAACACATTCTGGCGAATCCAGATCGATCAACACGCCGGTAAATCCCATGCTGTTCATGCGCTCAACATCATCCGCTTTCCGGCAACCTGCCAGCACATGAAAACCCTGGCGTTTTAATTCGAGCGCGCTTTCCAGGCCAATTCCACTGGAACATCCGGTAATTAAGACCGATTTTTGCATAACTTTACCTGTCAGGATCTCCGTTGCTTTATGAGTCATGATTTACTAAAGGCTGCAACTGCTTCGCCATCCAGTCGGCAATAAACGGCTGGGCGTCGCGGTTGGGATGAATACCGTCATCCTGCATCCATTGTGGTTTGAGGTAGACCTCTTCCATAAAAAAGGGCAGCAGCGGAACATCAAACTCTTTGGCGAGTTTGGGGTAAATGGCGCTAAAGGCTTCATTATAACGGCGACCATAGTTTGCAGGCAGACGTATTTGCATTAACAATGGTTCAGCGTTGGTGGCTTTGACCTCCTGCAAAATCTGGCGCAGCGTTTGCTCGGTTTGTTGTGGCTGAAAACCACGCAAACCGTCATTGCCGCCCAGTTCAACCAGCACCCAACGCGGCTGATGCTGTTTCAGCAGAGCCGGAAGGCGCGCCAGCCCTTGTTGCGAGGTGTCGCCGCTGATGCTGGCATTGACTACCGACGTTTTACTCTGCCACTTATCATTCAACAAGGCAGGCCAGGCCGCGCTGGCAGACATTCGATACCCGGCGCTCAGGCTATCACCCAGAATCAATAACGTGTCCGCTGCAGCGGCACGGAAGGTTAACAGGACCAGGAACAGGAAGGGCAAATGCCAGCGGAAAACATTGTTGAAGTTCATCATCTTAAGAAGTCCGTCGGTCAGGGGGAGCATGAACTCTCCATCCTCACCGGAGTTGAGCTGGTTGTCAAACGTGGCGAGACCATCGCGCTGGTGGGCGAGTCGGGATCGGGTAAGTCAACCTTGCTGGCGATCCTCGCCGGGCTGGATGACGGCAGCAGTGGCGAAGTAAATCTGGTGGGACAACCGCTACATAATATGGACGAAGAAGCGCGGGCAAAGTTACGCGCGAAGCACGTAGGTTTTGTTTTTCAGTCATTTATGTTAATTCCTACCCTTAACGCGCTGGAAAACGTCGAGCTTCCGGCGCTGCTGCGCGGTGAAAGTAGCGTGGAAAGTCGTAACGGGGCAAAAGCGTTGCTCGAACAGTTAGGACTGGGTAAACGTCTGGATCATCTTCCGGCACAGCTTTCCGGCGGCGAACAGCAACGAGTGGCGCTGGCGCGAGCTTTTAATGGTCGGCCTGATGTGCTGTTTGCCGACGAACCCACCGGCAATCTTGACCGCCAGACGGGCGATAAAATTGCCGACCTGCTGTTTTCCCTCAACCGTGAACATGGCACCACGTTGATTATGGTGACCCACGACCTGCAACTGGCGGCACGCTGCGACCGCTGCTTACGGCTGGTGAACGGGCAGTTGCAGGAGGAAGCATGATTGCACGTTGGTTCTGGCGCGAATGGCGCTCGCCGTCGCTATTAATTGTCTGGCTGGCGCTAAGCCTGGCGGTGGCCTGCGTGCTGGCGCTGGGCAATATCAGCGATCGCATGGAGAAGGGCTTAAGCCAGCAAAGCCGGGAGTTTATGGCGGGCGATCGGGCGTTGCGCAGTTCGCGCGAAGTGCCGCAAGCGTGGCTGGAGGAAGCGCAAAAGCGCGGCCTGAAAGTCGGCAAGCAGCTGACTTTCGCCACCATGACATTTGCAGGCGACACACCGCAGCTGGCGAACGTCAAAGCGGTGGATGATATCTACCCGATGTATGGCGATCTGCAAACCAATCCCCCAGGCCTGAAACCGCAGGCGGGCAGCGTATTGCTGGCCCCACGCCTGATGGCACTGCTTAACCTGAAAACGGGCGACACCATTGACGTGGGCGATGCCACCTTGCGGATTGCCGGAGAAGTGATTCAGGAACCGGATTCCGGTTTTAACCCCTTCCAGATGGCTCCGCGTCTGATGATGAATCTGGCGGATGTCGATAAAACCGGAGCCGTGCAGCCGGGAAGTCGGGTCACCTGGCGCTATAAATTCGGCGGCAACGAGAACCAGCTCGACGGCTATGAGAAATGGTTGTTACCCCAGCTTAAACCCGAACAACGCTGGTACGGTCTGGAACAGGACGAAGGCGCGCTGGGGCGCTCGATGGAACGCTCGCAACAGTTCCTGCTGCTTTCGGCGCTTCTGACCTTGCTGCTGGCAGTGGCAGCGGTGGCGGTGGCGATGAATCATTACTGTCGCAGTCGCTACGATCTGATGGCGATCCTCAAAACGCTGGGAGCAGGGCGAGCGCAATTGCGTAAGTTAATCGTCGGTCAGTGGTTGATGGTGCTGGCGCTTTCAGCCGTTACCGGTGGTGCGATAGGCCTGTTGTTCGAAAACGTGTTGATGGTGCTGCTCAAGCCCGTTTTGCCTGCTGCACTACCGCCAGCCAGCCTCTGGCCCGTGGTTGTGGGCGCTGGGCACCATGACGGTCATCTCGCTGCTGGTGGGGCTACGACCGTACCGCTTGTTGCTGGCAACGCAGCCTTTACGCGTATTACGTAATGATGTGGTCGCGAACGTCTGGCCGCTGAAGTTTTATCTGCCGATTGTCAGTGTGGTGGTTGTGCTGCTGCTCGCCGGATTAATGGGTGGCAGCATGCTGCTTTGGGCGGTGCTGGCGGGCGCGGTAGTACTGGCTTTGCTGTGCGGTGTGCTGGGCTGGATGCTGCTGAATGTACTTCGCCGCATGACGCTGAAATCGCTACCTCTGCGCCTGGCGGTTAGCCGCCTGTTACGTCAGCCGTGGTCAACGTTAAGCCAGCTTTCGGCATTTTCGCTCTCCTTTATGCTGCTGGCGCTGTTGCTGGTATTGCGTGGCGATCTGCTCGACCGCTGGCAGCAGCAGCTACCTCCCAGAAAGCCCGAACTACTTTTTAATTAACATCGCCACAGAACAGGTAGCACCGCTAAAGCGTTCCTCGCGGAACATCAGATAGTCCCGGAATCGTTTTATCCGGTGGTGCGGGCGCGGCTGACGGCGATTAACGATAAGCCGACAGAAGGCAATGAAGATGAGGCGCTCAATCGCGAACTCAATCTTACCTGGCAAAATACGCGGCCCGATCATAATCCGATTGTCGCCGGTAACTGGCCGCCAAAAGCCGATGAAGTGTCGATGGAAGAGGGGCTGGCGAAACGCTTAAACGTTGCCCTCGGTGATACCGTGACTTTTATGGGCGATACCCAGGAGTTCCGCGCTAAAGTGACCAGCCTGCGCAAAGTGGACTGGGAAAGTCTGCGGCCTAATTTCTATTTTATTTTCCCTGAAGGGGCATTAGACGGGCAACCGCAGAGCTGGCTTACCAGTTTCCGCTGGGAGAATGGCAACGGCATGTTGACGCAACTCAACCGCCAGTTCCCTACTATTAGCCTGTTAGACATTGGCGCGATTTTAAAACAGGTCGGTCAGGTGCTGGAGCAGGTAAGTCGGGCGCTGGAGGTGATGGTGGTGCTGGTCACCGCCTGCGGTATGTTGCTGTTGCTGGCACAGGTGCAGGTGGGAATGCGTCAGCGTCATCAGGAGCTGGTGGTGTGGCGCACACTCGGTGCGGGGAAAAAACTGCTGCGTACCACGTTGTGGTGTGAGTTCGCCATGCTTGGGTTTGTTTCTGGCCTGGTAGCCGCAATTGGTGCGGAAACGGCGCTGGCAGTGTTGCAGGCGAAAGTGTTTGATTTTCCGTGGGAGCCAGACTGGCGATTGTGGATTGTGCTGCCGTGCAGCGGTGCACTGCTGCTGTCGCTTTTCGGCGGCTGGCTGGGTGCGCGATTGGTTAAGGGTAAGGCGCTGTTCAGGCAGTTTGCGGGGTGATGACAGGCGTTAGATTGCCTGATGCGCTACGCTTATCAGGCCTACGAGGATCGTGCAATATATTGATTTTGCAAGATTGTGTAGGCCGGATAAGGCGTTTACGCCGCATCTGGCATGAACAGTGTGCATTTTGGCAATAAATATGAAACCAACTGTCATGTCGGTTTTTTTATAAAGGCCGAAGGTGGTAAACCTTCGGCCTTAGCTACGTTTCCTCAGTTATTCAATAAACTGACGGATCAGTTCCAGCAGCGCGATTAGCGCCTTAAGAATGATGAGAACTGCCTCTCTCCCAAATTAGAGCACCAGAATCAGCACCACCTGTATCCTGACCAGGACTTAAAAGTACTTTTCCGCACTGCGGTAATCCCTTGAGGCAGTATCACTACTAGCGTCGGGATTGTATCGCCAACATAGCTGTTTGAATATGTAGGCATCCTGACTTATAATTCATTTGCTAGATGAGGACTGTTTCATTTCTGCCCGGAACCACCAAGTCTTGGGCGGAAAAAATAAAAAAACCGACTGTCATGTCGGTTTTTTTATATCTGTATTCTGGTGCAACCATTTTGTTCTCACGACAATCGCCGTTTCAGAATACCGCCCATCACTGCGCCTTAACCCATTCCGCCACTTCCGCCCACTCACCGCGAAAGACAACTTTTTCAGCTTTTTTCTCAAGCTGATAGCGATACATCGGGTCGTAATATTCTTCAAGTAACGGCACCAGCCAGGCCAGATGACCGTCGGTGCTGCCGGTGGTGAGTTGCGTTGTCAGCGCCGTATCCAGCTGGGCAGCGAGTTCGTTATAGCGCTGTAACCCCAGCCGACGCTTAATCGCCGAAAGTCCGTGATGCAGGTATTCGCAATACTCCTGCCAGCCCTGTTCGTCGCCGTACGCATGGGTAAAAGCATGATGCATACGCAAGAAATATTCTTCGTTCAGGCGTTCAAGACGGATCTCAAACGGATCTTCTACCACCGCAATCGCCGCCTGAGTCATTCGCTCGCGCAGACATTCCGGCAGGTGATTCGAACCGATCATCCGGCTTTCATCTTCCAGCACCCACAGGTGCAAATCCTGACGGGCGTCGGTTTTTAGCATTTCGGCAGCCAGCAGATTTTCAAAACTCGCCTGGCTAAGTTGTGGTTGTAACGTGCGACCAAACGCCGAACCGCGATGGCGCGCCAACCCTTCCAGATCAACACCGTTCGGCTGTTGCTGCACTAACAGCGTTTTACCGCTGCCAGTACAACCGCCAATCAGCACTATCGGTTTTTGTGACAGTTCAATGGTCGCCTGAATCGCGGTCTGGCGCAGTGCCTTATAACCGCCGTCTACCAGCGGATAATCAATCCCCTCTTCATGCAACCAGCGTTGCACAATATGTGAACGTTGACCGCCACGGGCGCAGCAGAGAATACCTTGCGGATTTTGCAGGCACGCTGCCCGCCAGGCGTCCATACGCTGCTGACGAATTTCACCCGCCACCAGTTTATGACCCAGCGCCAGCGCCGCGTCTGACCCTTGCTGTTTATAGCAGGTGCCAACGGCGGCGCGTTCATCGTTATTCATTAACGGCAGGTTGATAGCGGCAGGCATTGCGCCTTGCTCAAACTCGATGGGGGCGCGAACATCAATAATGGGCGTATCAGCAATCAGCAGGGCACGATAGTCCTGTTCCGTGTGTCTCTCTTGCATAGTAAAAAGTGAACCTCAAATCAGCTTGCGCGCTATTTTACGCGCCAACGCGCAAGGAAACTTGATTTTTAACTGCGTGGGTTGCCGAAAATTTCTAAAAATCCGCTGATTTCCGGCCTGCGCTGGGTAAACAAGGTCACAATATCTTCTATCGCTTTGCCGCTGCCAAATTTGCGCCATGCCAGACTCAATGGTGAAGGAGGGCGCATCGTTGGGATTACCCGGCTGACCAGTTGTTGATTATCGATCATTGACTGGCAAAGTGATTTTGGCAAAAAACCAATGCCAACGCCCGCCAGATGGGCGGCGATTTTCGTTTCCATATCGGGAACAATAATCTCTTTTTGCCCCGGCAATCGCCAGGCGACGCGTTTGGTTAGTGTGCGGGCGCTGTCTTCAATATTAACCGCCGGAAAGCGCCGCAACTGTGCTTCTGTTAGCGGCTCTTCAACGTTCGCCAGCGGATGATCCGCCGCCATGACAAAGCGCCATTGCACCGATCCTAAGGGATCAAGACTAAAGGTATTTGCCAGCGCCTCGGTTCCCGTGACGCCGATAGCCAGTGAAAAACCTTCGTATAATAGCGAATCCCAGACGCCCATATAGATTTGTCGGGAGATGTGAAACTGGGTAAAGGGGTAACGCTCATTCAGCCACGCCAGCAACTGGGCGACGGCCTGGGGGTTATAGAGCAGGTTGTTGATGACAATATTCACCTGGCGTTCCACGCCATCATTCACCTGTTGCAGCTCGCTTGGCATACTTTCCAGCCAGCTCAGCCAGTCTCTGGCCTGGGAAAGTAGATGCTCGCCAGCCGCTGTCAACGTCACGCTGCGAGTCGTGCGGAAAAACAGCGCCACTCCGGTGTTCTCTTCCAGAAGTTTAATGCGATAACTGATCGTCGCCGTGGTTTTACATAATCGTTCTGCCGCTTTTGAAAAACTTCCTGTTTCAGCAACCGCAATGAAAGTCCGTAAGGTTTCTGGATCGAACATCTTCAGGTATCCCCTTTTAAATCCGCAAGTTGCGTGATTTTCTTATCCTCTGATTTATCAGTATTTTTACATGATAACCCTGTTCAATTTGTGGACTAAATCTAGTTTTGGAAAAATATTCCAACTTTTGTATTGATGTTGTTCTCTTAAGGTTTTAGATTGCCTGTTATTGAAACCAAGCTGACCGGTCGGCGGTGGTTGAACGGAATTATGTTACAAGGACAAAAAGATGAAACTTCAGGTATTACCGTTAAGTCAGGAAGCCTTTAGTGCTTATGGCGACGTAATCGAAACGCAGCAACGGGATTTTTTCCATATTAACAATGGCCTGGTGGAGCGTTACCACGATTTGGCGCTGGTTGAGATTCTTGAGCAAGACCGTACGCTTATCAGCATTAACCGAGCGCAACCGGCGAATCTGCCGCTGACCATTCACGAACTCGAACGTCATCCGCTGGGTACTCAGGCCTTTATCCCGATGAAAGGTGAAGTGTTTGTGGTAGTCGTGGCGTTAGGTGACGACAAACCAGACCTGTCAACGCTGCGGGCGTTTATTACCAACGGTGAACAGGGGGTGAATTACCATCGTAACGTCTGGCATCACCCACTTTTCGCCTGGCAGCGCGTCACCGATTTTCTGACCATCGATCGCGGCGGCAGTGACAACTGTGATGTTGAAAGTATTCCTGAACAGGAACTCTGTTTTGCGTGACGCCTGCAACCGACTTGCATAAGATAAACGAATTGTTCATTGTTTATGCTCACTTGTAGGTCGGAGTTAACGTAGGTATGACGGAAGTTAGACGGCGCGGCAGGCCAGGACAGGCGGAGCCTGTGGCACAGAAGGGCGCACAGGCGTTAGAGCGGGGAATTGCGATTCTGCAATATCTGGAAAAAAGTGGGGGAAGTTCGTCGGTTAGCGATATTTCTCTCAATCTGGATTTGCCGCTCTCCACGACCTTTCGCTTGCTGAAGGTTTTACAGGCAGCGGATTTTGTCTATCAGGACAGTCAGTTAGGCTGGTGGCATATAGGATTAGGTGTCTTTAACGTCGGTGCAGCGTACATCCATAACCGCGATGTCCTCTCCGTCGCCGGGCCGTTTATGCGCCGCCTGATGTTACTTTCCGGCGAAACGGTCAATGTCGCGATCCGTAACGGCAATGAAGCAGTATTAATTGGTCAGTTAGAGTGTAAATCGATGGTCAGGATGTGTGCGCCACTGGGCAGTCGTCTGCCGCTGCATGCTTCCGGTGCGGGCAAGGCGTTGCTTTATCCGCTGGCGGAAGAGGAGTTGATGAGCATCATTCTGCAAACCGGTTTGCAGCAGTTTACGCCAACGACGCTTGTGGATATGCCCACCTTGCTGAAGGACCTGGAACAAGCGCGTGAACTGGGCTATACCGTAGATAAAGAAGAGCATGTTGTAGGTCTGAATTGCATAGCTTCAGCAATTTACGATGATGTCGGTAGCGTTGTTGCCGCTATCTCCATCTCCGGGCCTTCATCAAGACTGACAGAAGATCGTTTTGTCAGTCAGGGTGAGCTGGTCAGAGACACCGCCCGCGATATCAGCACGGCGTTGGGACTGAAAGCACATCCATAGTGTCTGTCGCATCCCGCTCTGCGGAGCGGGTTTTTTTGACAAAATTTGAAAGTTGGAAAATTTTTCCAATTAATAGAGGTAGGAATAAAATGGCAAAAATGAGAGCCGTTGACGCGGCAATGTATGTGCTGGAGAAAGAAGGTATCACCACCGCCTTCGGCGTTCCGGGAGCTGCAATCAATCCGTTCTACTCAGCGATGCGTAAGCACGGCGGTATTCGTCACATTCTGGCGCGTCATGTGGAAGGTGCTTCGCACATGGCGGAAGGTTATACCCGCGCAACGGCAGGGAATATCGGCGTATGTCTGGGGACTTCCGGTCCTGCGGGCACGGACATGATCACCGCGCTCTATTCCGCTTCTGCTGATTCCATTCCTATTCTGTGCATTACCGGCCAGGGCTCCGCGCGCCCGTCTGCATAAAGAAGATTTCCGGCCGTTGATATTGAAGCAATTGCTAAACCGGTCAGCAAAATGGCGGTTACAGTTCGTGAAGCGGCGCTGGTGCCTCGTGTGCTGCAACAGGCATTTCACCTGATGCGTTCTGGTCGTCCGGGTCCGGTACTGGTGGATTTACCGTTCGACGTTCAGGTTGCGGAAATCGAGTTTGATCCTGACATGTACGAACCGCTGCCGGTCTACAAACCTGCTGCCAGCCGTATGCAGATCGAAAAAGCTGTAGAAATGTTAATCCAGGCCGAACGTCCGGTGATTGTTGCCGGGGCGGGGTAATTAATGCTGACGCAGCTGCACTGTTACAACAGTTTGCTGAACTGACCAGCGTTCCGGTGATCCCAACGCTGATGGGCTGGGGCTGTATCCCGGACGATCATGAACTGATGGCCGGGATGGTGGGTCTGCAAACCGCGCATCGTTACGGTAATGCAACGCTGCTGGCGTCCGACATGGTGTTTGGTATCGGTAACCGTTTTGCTAACCGTCATACCGGTTCGGTAGAGAAATACACCGAAGGGCGCAAAATCGTTCATATCGATATTGAGCCGACGCAAATTGGCCGCGTGCTGTGTCCGGATCTCGGCATTGTCTCTGATGCTAAAGCGGCGCTGACGCTGCTGGTTGAAGTCGCGCAGGAGATGCAAAAAGCGGGTCGTCTGCCGTGTCGTAAAGAATGGGTCGCCGACTGCCAGCAGCGCAAACGCACTTTGCTGCGCAAAACCCATTTCGACAATGTGCCGGTGAAACCGCAGCGCGTGTATGAAGAGATGAACAAAGCCTTTGGTCGCGATGTTTGTTATGTCACCACCATTGGTCTGTCACAAATCGCTGCGGCACAAATGCTGCATGTCTTTAAAGACCGCCACTGGATCAACTGTGGGCAGGCAGGCCCGTTGGGCTGGACCATTCCGGCGGCGCTGGGCGTGTGTGCCGCTGATCCAGAGCGCAATGTGGTGGCGATTTCCGGTGACTTCGACTTCCAGTTCCTGATTGAAGAATTAGCCGTTGGCGCACAGTTCAACATTCCGTACATCCATGTACTGGTCAATAACGCCTATCTCGGTCTGATTCGCCAGTCGCAGCGCGCGTTTGATATGGATTACTGCGTACAGCTCGCGTTCGAAAATATTAACTCCAGCGAAGTGAACGGTTACGGCGTCGACCACGTAAAAGTAGCGGAAGGTTTAGGTTGTAAAGCGATTCGCGTTTTCAAACCGGAAGATATTGCGCCAGCCTTTGAACAGGCGAAAGCCTTAATGGCGCAATATCGGGTACCGGTAGTCGTGGAAGTTATTCTCGAGCGTGTGACCAATATTTCGATGGGCAGCGAACTGGATAACGTCATGGAATTTGAAGATATCGCCTATAACGCAGTGGACGCACCGACTGAAACCTGCTTCATGCACTATGAATAAGGGAGATAAATAATGTTACGTTTCTCTGCTAATTTATCGATGTTATTTGGTGAATATGATTTTCTCGCCCGTTTTGAGAAAGCTGCGCAGTGTGGTTTTCGCGGCGTTGAATTTATGTTCCCTTATGACTACGACATTGAAGAATTAAAACAGGTGCTGGCGAGTAATAAACTCGAACATACGCTGCACAATTTACCGGCAGGTGACTGGGCGGCGGGCGAGCGGGGTATTGCTTGTATTCCTGGCCGTGAAGAAGAGTTTCGGGATGGCGTAGCAGCAGCGATTCGTTATGCTCGTGCGCTGGGTAATAAAAAAATTAACTGTCTGGTCGGTAAAACGCCGACTGGTTTCAGCAGTGAACAGATTCACGCAACGCTTGTAGAAAACCTGCGTTATGCCGCGAATATGCTGATGAAAGAAGATATCTTATTACTGATTGAACCTATCAACCATTTTGATATTCCTGGTTTCCATCTCACCGGAACCCGGCAGGCACTGAAACTGATTGATGATGTTGGTTGCTGCAATTTGAAAATTCAGTATGACATTTATCATATGCAGCGGATGGAAGGTGAATTAACCAACACTATGACTCAATGGGCCGATAAAATTGGTCACCTGCAAATTGCCGATAATCCGCATCGCGGCGAACCGGGAACCGGAGAAATTAATTACGAGTATCTCTTTACGGTAATTGAAAATTCTGACTACAACGGTTGGGTTGGGTGTGAATATAAACCCCAAACCACCACGGAAGCCGGTTTACGCTGGATGGATCCGTATCGTTAAAACGTAACGCTATTCAGACAATGCTTTTTTAGGTCGCTAAGTCGGCAGGGGATCGTGTTGTCTGAATTCAGGAAAAGCGAAATTTAAAAGAGGTTAATTATGAAACTGGGATTTATTGGCTTAGGCATTATGGGTACACCGATGGCCATTAATCTGGCGCGTGCCGGTCATCAACTGCATGTCACAACCATTGGTCCGGTTGCTGATGAATTACTGTCACTGGGTGCCGTCAGCGTTGAAACTGCGCGCCAGGTAACGGAAGCATCGGACATCATTTTTATTATGGTGCCGGATACGCCACAGGTTGAAGAAGTTCTGTTTGGTGAAAATGGTTGTACCAAAGCCTCGTTGAAGGGCAAAACCATTGTTGATATGAGCTCCATTTCCCCGATCGAAACTAAACGTTTCGCTCGTCAGGTGAATGAACTGGGCGGTGATTATCTCGATGCGCCCGTCTCCGGCGGTGAAATCGGCGCGCGTGAAGGGACGTTGTCGATTATGGTTGGCGGTGACGAAGCGGTATTTGAACGTGTTAAACCGCTGTTTGAACTGCTCGGTAAAAATATCACCCTCGTGGGCGGTAACGGCGACGGTCAAACCTGCAAAGTAGCAAATCAGATTATCGTAGCGCTCAATATTGAAGCGGTTTCTGAAGCCCTGCTATTTGCTTCAAAAGCCGGAGCGGATCTGGTACGTGTGCGCCAGGCGCTGATGGGCGGCTTTGCTTCCTCACGTATTCTGGAAGTTCACGGTGAGCGCATGATTAAACGCACCTTTAATCCAGGTTTTAAAATTGCGCTGCACCAGAAAGATCTCAACCTGGCACTGCAAAGTGCGAAAGCACTGGCGCTGAACCTGCCAAACACCGCGACCTGCCAGGAATTGTTTAATACCTGTGCGGCAAACGGTGGCAGCCAGTTGGATCACTCTGCGTTAGTGCAGGCGCTGGAATTAATGGCTAACCATAAACTGGCCTGATACCCGCAATAAAAATGGCCGATATCAGAAAATGAATCGGCCAGCAATATTAAAAAAAGAAAGCAGCCAAAGATGTTGCTTCAGTATTAAAAATAATATTTTTATTTTATTTGTTCCTCATAGCTAGATTAAAAAGACGTTATTCGATACGTGAAATTAAGAGGGATTTATGGAACATCAGAGAAAACTATTCCAGCAACGCGGCTATAGCGAAGATCTATTGCCGAAAACGCAAAGCCAGCGGACCTGGAAAACATTTAACTATTTTACCTTATGGATGGGTTCGGTTCATAACGTTCCCAATTATGTGATGGTCGGTGGCTTTTTTATTCTCGGCTTGTCTACCTTTTAGTATTATGCTGGCAATTATCCTCAGCGCCTTTTTCATTGCCGCGGTAATGGTATTAAACGGTGCTGCGGGCAGTAAATACGGCGTACCGTTTGCCATGATCCTGCGTGCTTCTTATGGCGTACGTGGCGCACTGTTTCCCGGATTATTAAGAGGCGGGATTGCTGCCATTATGTGGTTTGGCCTGCAATGTTACGCCGGATCGCTGGCCTGCTTGATCCTGATTGGCAAAATCTGGCCGGGATTTTTAACTCTCGGTGGTGATTTCACTCTGTTAGGCCTTTCTCTACCGGGCTTAATTACTTTCTTACTCTTCTGGCTGGTCAACGTTGGTATAGGTTTTGGCGGTGGCAAAGTTTTAAATAAATTCACTGCCATTCTTAACCCGTGCATCTATATCGTTTTCGGCGGTATGGCGATTTGGGCGATTTCGCTGGTCGGGCTCGGTCCAATCTTTGACTACATTCCGAGCGGTATTCAGAAAGCAGAAAACAGTGGATTCTTGTTCCTGGTGGTGATTAACGCGGTAGTTGCGGTCTGGGCGGCACCGGCGGTGAGCGCATCCGACTTTACGCAAAACGCCCACTCGTTTCGTGAGCAAGCGCTGGGGCAAACGCTGGGTTTAGTTGTGGCCTATATTCTGTTTGCGGTCGCCGGGGTATGTATTATTGCCGGAGCCAGTATTCACTACGGCGCTGACACCTGGAACGTGCTGGATATTGTTCAGCGTTGGGACAGCCTGTTTGCCTCGTTCTTTGCGGTACTGGTTATTCTGATGACGACCATTTCCACTAACGCCACCGGTAATATTATTCCGGCCGGTTATCAGATTGCCGCTATTGCACCGACGAAACTGACCTATAAAAACGGCGTACTGATTGCCAGTATTATCAGCCTGGTGATCTGCCCGTGGAAATTAATGGAAAATCAGGACAGTATTTATCTGTTCCTCGATATTATCGGCGGAATGCTGGGTCCGGTAATTGGTGTCATGATGGCGCATTATTTTATGGTGATGCGCGGACAAATTAATCTTGATGAACTGTATACCGCAGCAGGTGATTTCAAATATTACGATAACGGCTTTAACCTTACCGCGTTCTCAGTAACTTTGGTCGCCGTTATTTTATCTCTCGGTGGTAAATTTATTCCGTTCATGGAGCCTTTATCACGCGTTTCATGGTTTGTCGGCGTTATTGTCGCATTCGCTGCCTACGCGTTATTAAAAAAACGTACAGCAGCAGAAAAAACAGGAGAACAAAAAGTCACAGGTTAATTAATCCCGATATTGAACATTGAGTTAAAAAACCAATCTGTATTTTACAAGGAGTTTGTTATGTCTTTTGATTTAATCATTAAAAACGGCACCGTTATTTTAGAAAACGAAGCTCGCGTTGTAGATATCGCCGTTAAAGGCGGAAAAATTGCTGCTATCGGTCAGGATCTGGGCGATGCAAAAGAAGTGATGGATGCGTCTGGTCTGGTGGTTTCTCCAGGCATGGTTGATGCGCACACCCATATTTCTGAGCCGGGTCGTAGCCACTGGGAAGGTTATGAAACTGGTACTCGCGCAGCGGCAAAAGGTGGTATCACCACCATGATCGAAATGCCGCTCAACCAGCTGCCAGCAACGGTTGACCGCGCTTCAATTGAACTGAAGTTCGATGCCGCTAAAGGCAAGCTGACTATCGATGCGGCACAACTCGGTGGCCTGGTGTCTTACAACATCGACCGTCTGCATGAGCTGGATGAAGTGGGCGTTGTCGGCTTCAAATGCTTCGTTGCGACCTGTGGCGATCGCGGTATCGACAACGACTTCCGTGATGTAAACGACTGGCAGTTCTTCAAAGGTGCGCAGAAGCTGGGCGAACTGGGGCAGCCGGTGCTGGTGCACTGCGAAAACGCGCTGATCTGTGACGAACTGGGCGAAGAAGCGAAGCGTGAAGGTCGCGTAACTGCTCATGACTATGTGGCTTCGCGTCCGGTATTTACCGAAGTGGAAGCGATTCGCCGCGTGCTGTATCTGGCGAAAGTTGCCGGTTGCCGTCTGCACGTTTGCCATATCAGCAGCCCGGAAGGCGTTGAAGAAGTGACTCGTGCACGTCAGGAAGGTCAGGACGTTACTTGTGAATCCTGCCCGCATTACTTTGTACTTGATACCGATCAGTTCGAAGAAATCGGTACTCTGGCGAAGTGTTCACCGCCGATCCGCGATCTGGAAAACCAGAAAGGCATGTGGGAAAAACTGTTTAACGGTGAAATCGACTGCCTGGTTTCCGACCACTCTCCATGTCCGCCGGAAATGAAAGCCGGCAATATCATGAAAGCATGGGGTGGTATCGCCGGTCTGCAAAGCTGCATGGACGTGATGTTCGATGAAGCGGTACAGAAACGCGGTATGTCTCTGCCGATGTTCGGCAAATTAATGGCGACTAACGCAGCAGATATTTTCGGTCTGCAGCAAAAAGGCCGTATCGCCCCAGGAAAAGATGCCGACTTCGTCTTCATTCAGCCGAATAGCAGCTATGTTCTTACCAATGACGATCTGGAATATCGCCACAAAGTCAGCCCGTATGTTGGCCGTACCATTGGCGCGCGTATCACGAAAACCATCTTACGTGGTGATGTGATTTACGACATCGAACAGGGCTTCCCTGTTGCGCCGAAAGGTCAATTTATCCTTAAACATCAGCAGTAATCTGGCCCCTGCAATGCCCGTCCTTGCGGCGGGCATTCTCCGGTTAAGGTGTTTTTATGTTCAATTTTGCAGTCAGCCGCGAAAGCCTGTTATCAGGATTTCAGTGGTTTTTCTTTATTTTTTGCAACACGGTTGTGGTTCCTCCTACGCTACTTTCTGCTTTTCAGTTGCCGCAAAGTAGCCTGCTTACGCTCACGCAATATGCTTTTCTTGCTACCGCACTGGCCTGCTTCGCTCAGGCGTTCTGCGGTCATCGTCGCGCTATTATGGAGGGGCCGGGCGGCCTGTGGTGGGGAACCATCCTGACTATCACCCTTGGCGAAGCATCGCGCGGGACACCGATCAACGATATCGCTACCAGTCTGGCGGTGGGAATTGCGCTCTCCGGCGTGCTGACGATGTTGATTGGTTTTAGCGGATTAGGCCATCGCCTGGCACGGTTATTTACGCCGTCGGTGATGGTCTTGTTTATGTTGATGCTGGGCGCGCAGCTGACCACTATCTTTTTCAAAGGTATGCTCGGGCTGCCGTTTGGCATAGCCGACCCGAATTTTAAAATTCAGTTACCGCCGTTCGCGCTTTCGGTCGCGGTGATGTGCCTGGTACTGGCGATGATTATCTTTCTGCCGCAACGTTTTGCCCGTTATGGCCTGCTGGTCGGTACCATAACCGGCTGGTTGTTGTGGTACTTTTGCTTTCCTTCTTCGCATTCGCTCTCCGGTGAGTTGCACTGGCAGTGGTTCCCGCTCGGCAGTGGCGGTGCTTTGTCGCCGGGGATTATTCTGACGGCGGTGATTACAGGTCTGGTAAATATCAGCAATACCTACGGTGCGATTCGTGGCACGGATGTTTTTTATCCGCAGCAGGGCGCGGGGAATACACGTTATCGTCGCAGCTTTGTGGCGACCGGATTTATGACACTGATAACCGTGCCGCTGGCGGTAATTCCATTTTCACCGTTTGTTTCATCCATTGGTTTATTAACCCAGACTGGCGATTACACGCGGCGTTCGTTTATTTATGGCAGCGTTATTTGCCTGCTGGTGGCACTGGTTCCGGCACTCACGCGACTGTTTTGCAGTATCCCCTTACCGATGAGTAGCGCGGTCATGCTGGTTTCTTATCTGCCTTTACTCTTTTCCGCGCTGGTGTTTAGCCAGCAAATCACGTTTACCGCTCGCAATATTTATCGACTCGCATTGCCGTTATTTGTCGGCATATTTTTAATGGCATTACCGCCTGTGTATCTGCAAGACCTTCCATTAACGCTTCGTCCTCTGCTCAGTAACGGCTTACTGGTCGGAATTTTACTGGCTGTTCTTATGGATAATCTTATTCCGTGGGAACGCATCGAATAATTTGTTGAAAAAGGATTGATAATGAAGATTGTCATTGCGCCAGACTCGTTTAAAGAGAGCTTAAGTGCAGAAAAATGTTGTCAGGCAATTAAAGCCGGGTTTTCGACCCTCTTTCCCGATGCGCACTATATCTGTTTACCGATAGCGGATGGCGGCGAAGGGACAGTGGATGCGATGGTCGCCGCGACGGGCGGCAACATCGTGACGCTTGAAGTCTGCGGGCCGATGGGCGAAAAAGTGAATGCTTTTTATGGCATTACCGGCGACGGGAAAACGGCGGTGATTGAGATGGCTGCGGCAAGCGGCCTGATGCTGGTCGCGCCTGAAAAGCGTAATCCGTTGCTGGCCTCCAGTTTTGGTACGGGGGAGTTAATTCGCCATGCGCTGGATAACGGCATTCGCCATATTATTCTCGGCATTGGTGGTAGCGCGACGGTTGACGGCGGTATGGGCATGGCGCAGGCGCTCGGTGTGCGTTTCCTTGATGCCTACGGTCAGGTGCTGGCGGCTAACGGCGGCAATTTAGCACGCGTGGCAAGTATTGAGATGGATGAATGCGATCCGCGTCTGGCGAACTGCCATATTGAAGTCGCATGTGATGTTAATAATCCGCTGGTAGGGGCACGCGGCGCGGCGGCGGTGTTCGGCCCGCAAAAAGGGGCAACGCCGGAAATGGTCGAAGAGCTGGAGCAGGGGCTGCAAAATTACGCCCGTGTTTTACAACAGCAAACTGAAATCAACGTCTGCCAGATGGCGGGTGGTGGCGCGGCGGGCGGTATGGGCATTGCGGCGGCGGTATTCCTCAATGCGGATATTAAACCGGGTATTGAGATTGTGTTGAATGCGGTCAATCTTGCGCAGGCAGTGCAGGGTGCAGCACTGGTGATCACCGGGGAAGGGCGCATCGACTCGCAAACGGCAGGCGGTAAAGCGCCGCTGGGCGTGGCGTCGGTGGCGAAGCAGTTTAATGTCCCGGTGATTGGGATTGCTGGCGTATTGGGTGATGGCGTGGAAGTGGTGCACCAGTACGGCATTGATGCGGTATTCAGCATTTTGCCACGTCTGGCTCCTTTAGCCGAAGTGCTCGCCAGCGGTGAAACCAATCTCTTCAACAGTGCGCGAAATATTGCCTGCGCCATTAAAATAGGTCAGGGAATTAAAAACTGACTATTACCTTTAAAGCGGATGCGATTTATATCGCATCTTTTTTTTACCTGAATTGACTACAAAAAAAGCCACGGAATAAACCGTGGCAAATCCAACATAGCTAAAAATAATCAGGCGAGTGGTATGACTTAAATCTCTACGTCGCGGTTGCAATCTTTCGAGTAAATATAGCTGAACGCTTCACCACGCCCTACGCCATAACCAGCCTGTAAAGAATAAGCGCCCATAAAGATGTAATCGCCTTTTTTCACCGGGATCCAGTTATTGTCGAGGTTATAAACCCCCTGACCGGAAAGAATATAGGCACCGTGTTCCTGAACGTGGGTTTCGATATAACCGTGGCTGGCACCTGGTGCAAAAGAGAGGATATGCATGTTCATATCAAAACCTAACTCTTTGGGCAGAAAATCCAGCAGAATAACATCGTCCATGCCTTCATAATGAATGCGTTCCAGTTCGCTGGCATTGCCAGAAACCAGCCACGGCGCATGACCTTCGACCGGAATATAGCGACGCTTATATAAAAAGATTTGGCTGTCTTCGGCCTGGGCGTTAACAAACGTCATTAAGGAGCCTGGCGGGCAATAAAGATAGCCACCTTCACTTAAGGTAAATGTTTTCCCTTCGGCTTTGGCAGTGATATTTCCAGAGATCACATACAGGAACGTTTCAATTCCTTCACCACCGAAGCCCTGTTGGTTGCCGCCGTTTTGATGTAGTGTGACCAGATAATCAACAAAAGAGGCCCCCAGCTTTGGCGTGGAGAGGATTGTCGCGTCACAATTTTCAAAGCCCGGAATAATATTTTTTACCAGACCGTCCGGGGTTAGCAGCGCGAAATTACCGTGTTTCACAATCGCACGGTTAGCCAGTAAATCATCGCGGTAACCGGTGACGTTATTTAAATATCCCATTTATAACTCCTTATTTCTGCCAGGCAAGTTGATAAAGCATGAGTGCCAACGTTTTGACCCCTTCGGCAAGGTCGGTAATATTGGTGCGTTCCGCCGGGTTATGGCTGATCCCGTTGATGCTGGGAATGAAAATCATGCAGGTCGGCACGCGAGGCGCGAAAATTTGTGCGTCGTGCCCGGCACCACTGTGCATTACCCGGTAATTCAGTTTTTCGCTTTCACACAATTCTGTCAGGGTGGCGACAAGCTCCTTGTTCATCGGCACGGGTTCTTCGTCCATCCATAAATCGATATCAATACCAATGTCCATTTCATCGCAAATCGCCCGCATGTCGTTTTCTAACTGTTGGGTAAAATCGCGCAACACGGCAGTGTCGGTATGACGACAATCAATAGTGAACGTGGTTTTACCCGGCACTACATTCACCGTATTCGGGCGCGGCTCCACCTTGCCAAAGGTCAGCACCAGCGGATCGCCCATCTTTTTCGCTTTCTCAACTGACTGATGGCAAATGCGACTGAAAGCGTAAACCGTATCACGACGATAACCCATCGGCGTGGTGCCTGCATGGTTTGATTCGCCGTTCAGCGTCACCGTATAGCGACGTTGTCCGACAATTGCATTCACCACGCCAATTGACTGACCATTACTTTCCAGCACACAACCCTGTTCGATATGCAGTTCGACAAAGGCTTTAATATCCTGACGCGGAGTTAGTGGGGCGTTCGGCAGAGTAAATCCGCAAGCCTTCATTGCATCGACAAAACTATTTCCTTTGGCATCACAGATATTCCGCACGTCGTCAGGATTCGCCAGCCCAAAGATATTTTTACTGCCCCAGAAGACATACGGGAAGCGGCTGCCTTCTTCTTCCGCCATTGCCACCACTTCGACCGTTCGCAGCGGCGCGCCGTATTGCGTTTTCAGCCAGTCAATCGCCAGCCACGCCGCCAGTGCGCCGAATTGTCCGTCGAGGTTACCGCCGTTAACCACGGTATCAATATGCGAACCGCTCAGAATCACTTCCTGAGGGTATTCGCTGCCGTTCAGGCGGCCGTATAAATTCCCCACTTCATCGAAACGTGTTTCCAGCCCACTTGCTGCCATTCTTTTTTTAAATTGCTGCTGGGTTTCCAGCCACTCCGGCGAATAAAGTAAACGGGTCATTCCACCCGTTGGGTCAGCACCAAAAGAGGAAAGCCAGGGCAGCGTTTCTTCTATGGCTTGACGGAAATGTGTAATCATAAGAAAGTCCTGTCTCAACAATTATTGCGCAAAGGGATTTTTCGTTTCGTATGACGTGTTATAAAGCGCGTCGGAAATTAAATACTGGTAAATATCATCAACAATTTCGATGCCTTCGACGGCGGTTTTGCGTTGTTTAATATCCTGATCCTGTCCGGGATAATAAACCTGGTTAAAACCGGGCGCGGGGGTAATGGCATTTAATTCGCGCATGGTCTGGCTAAGATGTTGACGGAATAATTCGCTGGAGGAGAAAAAGTTCGGATTAATAACTACATGTAATTGCCCCAAATTACGTCCGGCGTGTAAATCGTCATACATCGAACTGACCTGACGCCCGAACGGTAAGCCGAGTAAGACGCCTGAGAGGACGTCGATCATCATCATCAGGCCATAACCTTTCGGTCCGGCAGCCGGGAGCAGGGCGTTAACCGCGAAGGGATCGGTTGTTGGTGCACCGTTTTTATCGACCGCCCAGGTATCCGGGATAGACATATTACGCGAGCGGGCGTCGAGCACTTTTCCCCATGCCTGTACGGTAGTCGCCATATCAAAGGTAAGAATCTCGTCGCCTTTTCCCGGCGCGGCAAAGGCCAGTGGGTTAGTGCCGTAGTAAATTTCCGCGCCGCCAAACGGCACCACCATTGGATCGGACTGGCACATCGAAATGCCAATCAATCCGGCGCGGGCTGCCTGCTGCACAAAATAAGAGATTGCGCCGCTGTGACCCATCCGGCTGATACCGACCACTGCAACGCCATTTTGCTGGGCAGTTTTGATGGCATGTTCCATGCCCATTTTCGCCGCGACCTGTCCGGCGGCATTGTCGGCATGCAAAATTGCTGAACATGGCCCGGTTTCTTCAAGACGAAACTCCGGTTCGCGGTTGGTGCCGCCTTTTGAAATGCGTTCTGCGTAGTATTCAACGCGCACCGCGCCATGAGAGTGGATCCCTCTGGCATCGGCGTAAACCAATACTTCAGCCACGGTTGCAGCGTGCTCACGTTTTAACCCAGCCTGGCAGAGTTTATTCTCGATTAGCTGGTGGAGTGTTTCCCGACTGATTTTCATCTGTCTTCCTTTTTAACGACGGTGTGAAGCATGACTGCAATTAACATACAGGGAAAATATCTGGATTATGTGATCCAGACAGGCAAAAAAATATAGTTAGAATTTATTTGATAATCCGCTCGCTTTTAACCTGGTTTTTAAAACAACTATGCTTATTAAAAAATAACGCGTAATAGTCTGGCGGTTATTTGAATTCTTTTGTTAATAATCCCTGTGTGATATTCATCACCTTATTTACTCGTTGTCATCGATACCGTAATCGCCACATTAACACTGCTCGTGCAATTGCCATGGGTGCAATTTTTAAGGAGTTGTTATGATCCACGCCTTTATTCAAAAAGGGTGTTTTCAGGATTCGGTCAGTTTAATGATTATTTCACGAAAACTCAGCGAATCAGAAAATGTTGATGATGTTTCCGTAATGATGGGTACGCCCGCCAATAAAGCGTTATTAGATACCACAGGTTTCTGGCATGACGATTTTAATAACGCCACGCCGAACGATATTTGCGTGGCAATTCGTAGCGAAGCGGCGGATGCGGGGATCGCGCAGGCGATTATGCAGCAGCTTGAAGAGGCGCTAAAACAACTGGCGCAGGGGTCAGGCAGCAGCCAGGCGTTGACGCAGGTGCGTCGCTGGGACAGTGCCTGTCAGAAATTACCCGACGCCAGTCTGGCGCTGATTTCAGTGGCTGGCGAGTATGCGGCGGAGGTTGCGAACCAGGCGCTGGATCGCAACCTCAACGTGATGATGTTCTCCGATAACGTCACGCTGGAAGATGAAATCCAGCTCAAAACCCGCGCACGCGATAAAGGCTTGCTGGTGATGGGGCCAGACTGCGGTACGTCGATGATTGCCGCCACGCCGCTGGCTTTTGCTAACGTGATGCCGGAAGGCAACATTGGCGTCATTGGCGCTTCCGGTACCGGGATTCAGGAACTGTGCTCGCAGATTGCGCTTGCAGGGGGAGGGAATTACCCACGCGATTGGTCTTGGCGGGCGCGACCTCAGCCGTGAAGTGGGCGGCATCAGTGCGCTAACGGCGCTGGAAATGTTATGCACCGATGCGAAAAGCGAAGTGCTGGCATTTGTTTCAAAACCACCTGCCGAAGTTGTGCGTCTGAAAATTGTTAATGCCATGAAAGCAACCGGCAAACCGACGGTGGCGCTGTTTTTAGGTTATACCCCGGCGGTGGCCCGCGACGAGAATGTCTGGTTTGCCTCCTCGCTTGATGAGGCCGCACGCCTGGCTTGCCTGCTTTCACGCGTCACGGCGCGACGTAACGCAATAGCACCTGTCAGCAGCGGATTTATTTGCGGTTTGTATACCGGCGGTACGCTGGCTGCTGAAGCGGCGGGATTACTTGCCGGACACCTTGGCGTGGAAGCCGACGATACCCATCAACATGGCATGATGCTCGACGCCGACGGACATCAGATCCTCGACCTGGGCGATGATTTTTACACCGTCGGGCGTCCCCATCCGATGATCGACCCGACCTTACGCAACCTGTTAATTGCCGATCTCGGCGCTAAACCGCAAGTGCGCGTGTTGCTGCTTGATGTCGTGATTGGCTTCGGTGCGACTGCCGATCCTGCCGCCTCGCTGGTGAGCGCCTGGCAAAAAGCCTGTGCCGCGCGTCCAGACAATCAACCACTGTATGCCATTGCCACGGTGACAGGCACCGAACGTGACCCGCAATGCCGCTCGCAACAAATCGCCACGCTGGAAGATGCGGGGATCGCGGTCGTGAGTTCGCTGCCGGAAGCCACCTTGCTGGCGGCAGCGTTAATTCATCCGCTCTCGCCTGCCACACAGCAACACACACCGTCATTACTGGAAAACGTCGCCGTGATTAACATCGGATTACGCAGCTTTGCGCTGGCGCTACAAAGCGCCAGCAAACCGGTTGTGCATTACCAATGGTCGCCAGTCGCCGGCGGCAATAAAAAACTGGCTCGTTTATTAGAACGTTTGCAATAAGGGGTTCCCATGTTTACATCAGTGGCGCAAGCCAATGCTGCGGTTATCGAACAAATTCGTCGTGCTCGTCCACACTGGCTGGATGTGCAACCGGCTTCTTCACTTATCAGCGAACTAAACGAGGGCAAAACACTGCTTCACGCCGGGCCGCCAATGCGCTGGCAGGAGATGACCGGACCCATGAAAGGGGCATGTGTGGGCGCATGTCTGTTTGAAGGCTGGGCGAAAGATGAAGCGCAGGCGCTGGCAATGCTGGATCAGGGGGAAGTGAACTTCATTCCTTGTCACCATGTGAATGCCGTCGGGCCAATGGGCGGCATTACTTCTGCCAGTATGCCGATGCTGGTGGTCGAGAACGTGACCGACGGCAACCGGGCGTACTGCAACCTCAACGAAGGTATCGGCAAAGTGATGCGTTTTGGCGCTTACGGCGAAGATGTTCTGACTCGCCATCGCTGGATGCGCGATGTGTTAATGCCAGTATTAAGCGCGGCGCTGGGGCGCATGGAGCGCGGTATCGATCTCACCGCGATGATGGCGCAGGGCATTACCATGGGCGATGAGTTCCATCAACGCAATATTGCTTCCTCAGCACTGTTAATGCGTGCGCTGGCCCCACACATTGCTCGCCTCGATCATGATAAACAGCACATCGCGGAAGTGATGGATTTCCTCAGCGTGACCGATCAGTTCTTCCTTAACCTCGCGATGGCTTACTGCAAGGCGGCGATGGATGCTGGTGCGATGATCCGCGCAGGCAGCATCGTCACGGCTATGACCCGCAACGGCAATATGTTCGGGATTCGGGTAAGCGGGCTGGGCGAACGCTGGTTTACTGCGCCTGTAAACACTCCCCAAGGGCTGTTTTTCACCGGCTTCTCGCAGGAGCAGGCGAACCCGGATATGGGCGATAGCGCAATTACCGAAACCTTTGGTATTGGCGGTGCGGCGATGATCGCAGCGCCTGGCGTAACGCGCTTTGTCGGTGCGGGTGGCATGGAAGCGGCCAGAGCGGTATCTGAAGAGATGGCGGAAATCTTCCTTGAACGCAATATGCAGTTGCAGATCCCCGGCTGGGATTTCCAGGGCGCGTGCCTGGGGCTGGATATTCGTCGCGTGGTAGAAACCGGCATTACGCCGCTCATCAATACCGGAATCGCCCATAAAGAGGCGGGGATCGGGCAGATTGGCGCAGGCACTGTGCGGGCACCGTTGGCCTGCTTTGAACAAGCGCTGGAAGCACTGGCTGAAAGCATGGGGATAGGTTGAGGAACGCGCAATGACGATCATCCATCCTCTGCTTGCCAGCCGTAGCGCACCGAATTATCGCCAGTCCTGGCGGTTAGCGGGCGTGTGGCGGCGGGCGATTAACCTGATGACGGAAAGCGGCGAACTGTTAACGCTGCATCGTCAGGGTAGTGGTTTCGGCCCCGGAGGATGGGTGCTTCGCCGCGCGCAATTCGATGCGTTATGCGGTGGATTATGCGGCAATGAACGACCACAGGTTGTGGTTCAAGGGATTCGCCTCGGGCGTTTCACGGTTAAACAGCCACAGCGTTATTGTTTGCTGCGTATTACGCCGCCTGCGCATCCTCAACCGCTTGCAGCGGCATGGATGCAACGCGCGGAGGAAACCGGGCTTTTCGGGCCGCTGGCGTTGGCGGCAAGCGATCCGCTGCCTGCTGAATTACGCCAGTTTCGTCACTGTTTTCAGGCCGCGCTCAATGGCGTTAAGACCGACTGGCGGCACTGGCTGGGTAAAGGCCCCGGATTAACGCCAAGTCATGATGACACGCTGAGCGGAATGCTGCTGGCGGCCTGGTATTATGGCGCTTTAGATGCGCGCTCCGGTCGCCCGTTTTTTGCCTGTTCCGACAATCTTCAACTCGTTACCACAGCGGTGAGCGTTAATTATTTACGTTATGCCGCGCAAGGATATTTCGCCTCGCCACTCCTGCACTTTGTTCATGCTCTGAGTTGCCCGAAACGTACCGCAGCGGCGATCGATTCGCTGCTGGCGCTGGGGCATACGTCAGGGGCCGATACGCTGCTGGGGTTCTGGCTTGGCCAACAATTATTACAAGGAAAACCATGAAAACACTGGTTGTGGCTCTTGGGGGCAACGCCTTACTCCAGCGCGGTGAGGCGCTGACGGCAAAAAATCAATATCGCAATATTGCCAGTGCTGTGCCCGCGCTGGCGCGCCTGGCCCGTTCTTATCGTCTGGCGATTGTTCACGGCAACGGGCCGCAGGTGGGGCTGCTGGCGTTACAGAATCTGGCGTGGAAAGAGGTAGAACCGTATCCGCTGGATGTACTGGTGGCGGAAAGCCAGGGGATGATTGGCTATATGCTGGCGCAGAGCTTGAGCGCACAGCCGCAGATGCCGCCTGTCACGACGGTGCTGACGCGCATTGAGGTTTCGCCTGATGATCCGGCGTTTTTGCAGCCAGAGAAGTTTATTGGTCCGGTTTATCAGCCAGAAGAACAAGAGGCACTGGAAGCGGCTTACGGCTGGCAGATGAAACGTGATGGTAAATATTTACGCCGGGTGGTGGCGTCTCCGCAACCGCGTAAAATTCTCGACAGCGAAGCCATCGAGTTGTTGCTCAAAGAGGGGCATGTGGTGATTTGCAGTGGCGGCGGCGGTGTGCCTGTGACGAAAGACGGGGTAGGGAGTGAAGCAGTGATTGATAAAGATCTCGCCGCTGCGTTGCTCGCCGAGCAGATTAATGCCGATGGACTGGTGATCCTCACCGATGCTGATGCGGTATATGAAAACTGGGGAACGCCGCAGCAACGTGCCATTCGCCATGCCACACCGGATGAGTTAGCGCCATTTGCCAAAGCCGATGGTTCGATGGGGCCGAAGGTAACGGCGGTGAGTGGCTATGTCAGAAGCCGTGGTAAACCTGCGTGGATTGGGGCGTTATCGCGGATTGAAGAGACGCTGGCGGGCGAAGCGGGGACCTGTATTTCGCTGTAGTGATGGGCACCAGGCAATTGGCACATCTAGCCTGATGCGATGCTGGCGCGTCTTATCAGGTCTACAGGCGGTGTCGGAACGGTAGGCCGGATAAGGCGTTCACGCCGCATCCGGCAATCGGCACACCATGCCTGATGCGATGCTGGCGCATCTTATCAGGCCTACAGTCGGTGTTGGAACGGTAGGCCGGATAAGGCGTTCACGCCGCATGCGGCAAGAAAATGAGCATCAATTAACTGAACTTGCTCTGCGCCCAAATCACGCCGCTAGCATATTCTGGCGGCAGCAGCGGGATTAAGGCTTCCAGCGTCGCGGTCAGACGCGATGTGTCGCTGTCGGTCAAATTTAAATGCCCCACTTTACGCCCCGGACGGACTTCTTTGTCGTACCAGTGCAGATGCACCAGCGGCAGTTTCAGCCAGTCATAATTCACATCGCTACCAATCAGGTTGATCATCACCGACGGACTATTCACCACCGGTTGTGGTAACGGCAGATCGGTAATCGCCCGCAGATGCAGCTCAAACTGGCTGATGCTGGCACCGTTTTGCGTCCAGTGCCCACTGTTATGCACACGCGGAGCCAGTTCGTTGATCAGCAGACCTTGTGGGGTGACAAAACACTCCATCGCCATCACGCCCACATAGCCCAGCTCCTGCATAATCGCCGACAGCATCTCTTCGGCCTGCGCCTGCTGCTGCGCGTTGGCCTGCGGGAAAGCGACGCTGGTGCGCAAAATACCGTCCTGATGCAGGTTATGCGTCAGCGGATAAAACACGGTACTACCATCAAAGCCGCGCGCGCCAACCAGCGACACTTCACCAGAGAAGTTTATGCCCTGCTCGACAATACATTCGCCGTAGCATTCAGTCGGTAACTGTTCGGTTTCATCGGCGCGTAAACGCCATTGACCGCGTCCGTCATAGCCACCAGTGCGACGCTTAACAATCGCCAGCTCACCTAAACGCTTAAACACCGCAGGCCACTCGCTGCGATCGGCAAGTAACTGCCACGGTGCGGTCGGCAGGTGGAGCTTATCGAAAAGCTGCTTCTGAGTCAGACGGTCAGCAATAATCGGGAACACATCGCGGTTCACAAAGGCCGGATGGCGCGCCAGCTCGCGGGTTAATGCGGTTTCCGGCCAGCGTTCGATCTCAGCGGTAATCACACTTTGTTGAAAAGGCACCGCCGCCGGTTCAGCGTCCAGCCCGACTGGCCAGACAGCAATGCCTAACGGTTCGCCTGCCTGACGCAGCATACGGCCTAACTGCCCGTTCCCGAGGACGCAAACCTGTTTCATGCCGCACCTCGCGGGTCCGGGTTTTCCAGCACTTCGTCAGTCTGGGCTTTGCGCCAGTCATTCAGACGCTGGTGCAGTTCTTTATCATGAGTCGCAAGAATTTGTGCTGCCAGTAACGCCGCGTTTGCCGCGCCAGCTTTACCAATCGCCAGCGTACCCACCGGAATGCCGCGCGGCATTTGTACGATGGAGTAGAGACTATCGACACCGCTCAGTGCGGCGCTCTGTACTGGCACGCCCAGCACTGGCACCAGCGTTTTGGCGGCAATCATGCCAGGCAGGTGCGCTGCGCCGCCTGCGCCCGCAATAATCACCTGATAACCGTTCTCTTCGGCGCTTTCGGCGAAGCTGAACAGTTTATCGGGGGTGCGGTGAGCAGAAACCACTTCAACGTGGTGCGGGACATTCAGGATTTCGAAGATTTCGGCGGCGAACTGCATGGTAGCCCAGTCGCTTTTGGACCCCATCACGATGGCGACACGCGCCGGATTATTGCGGGAAGACATGCGTCTTAAAACTCCTGTGGTACACAACTCTCGGCTTTAGAGGGCACAGAGAATAGCACGGAAAGAGAGCAAGGAAAACGGTTGCGTGGCTGTGAAATCAGCAAAGTTGCGGGTTTTTTAAAAAGGAAAATGAATCAGCTCAACGTCATCCGCCGTGACTTTTACCATTGAACCTTCAGTATGCCAGGCACCCAGCACGACGCGGAAAGCAGGTTGCTGATTGGCGATAAGTTCATGTACTGCCGGGCGATGGGTATGCCCGTGAATCAGCCATTGCACCTGATGTTTTTCCATCGCACTGACCACCGCGTTTTGGTTAACGTCCATGATCGCCAGCGATTTACTGCTGTTGGCTTCTTTGCTGTTCGCTCGCATTCGCGCGGCAATGCGTTTGCGCACAAACAACGGCAGGGCGAGGAATAGCGTTTGCAGCCAGGGTTTGTGGACTTTGGCGCGAAAAGCCTGATAACCGGCGTCATCGGTGCACAGCGTGTCGCCATGCATAATCAATACCCGGCGACCATACAGTTCGAGCACCTTTTCTTCCGGCAATAACGTCATGCCGCTTTCACGGGCAAAGCGTTTGCCGAGCAGAAAATCACGGTTGCCATGAATGAAATAACAGGGAACACCGGAATCGGACACCGCTTTGATCGCTGCCGCCATCTGGCGATGGAGTGGGTTGGGATCGTCGTCGCCAATCCACGCTTCAAACAGATCGCCAAGAATATACAGCGCGTCGGCCTTGCGGGCTTCCCCCGCTAAAAAACGCAGAAAACCGGCGGTGATCGCCGGTTCTTCCGCGCAGAGATGAAGATCTGCAATAAAGAGTGTCGCCACGATTACTCGCTAACGGTCACGCTTTCAATGATAACGTCTTCTTTTGGCACGTCCTGGTGCATACCGCTACGACCGGTTGCCACACCTTTGATTTTGTCTACCACGTCCATGCCTTCAACCACTTCAGCAAACACGCAGTAACCCCAACCTTGCAGGCTTTCGCCAGAGAAGTTCAGGAAGTCGTTATCAACCACGTTGATGAAGAACTGTGCAGTTGCAGAGTGCGGTGCCTGAGTACGGGCCATTGCCAGTGTACCACGGGTATTTTTCAGACCGTTGTTGGCTTCGTTTTTGATCGGTTCTTTGGTGGCTTTTTGTTTCATGCCCGGTTCAAAACCGCCGCCCTGAATCATAAAGCCGTTGATAACACGGTGGAAAATGGTGTTGTTGTAAAAACCTTCGCGGCAGTAGTCCAGGAAGTTTTTAACTGTTTCAGGTGCTTTATCGTCAAAAGTTTTGATGACAATATCGCCGTGATTGGTGTGGAAAGTAACCATTTTTGCATCCTGTTCCGTTTGATTGGTGCTTCAACCCGGTTCGGGTCATATATAGGGTGGTGTTATAGCATAACCGCACGATCGGATCATCACGCAATGTATGCTGATTCGCGCGGGAAATATGGGTATTATACGCAACTCAATTACCCACACATGTCTAAACGGAATCTTCGATGCTAAAAATCTTCAATACTCTGACACGCCAAAAAGAGGAATTTAAGCCTATTCACGCCGGGGAAGTCGGCATGTACGTGTGTGGAATCACCGTTTACGATCTCTGTCATATCGGTCACGGGCGTACCTTTGTTGCTTTTGACGTGGTTGCGCGCTATCTGCGTTTCCTCGGCTATAAGCTGAAGTATGTGCGCAACATTACCGATATCGACGACAAAATCATCAAACGCGCCAATGAAAATGGCGAAAGCTTTGTAGCGCTGGTGGATCGCATGATCGCCGAAATGCACAAAGATTTTGATGCTTTGAATATTCTGCGCCCGGATATGGAGCCGCGCGCGACGCACCATATCGCAGAAATTATTGAACTCACTGAACAACTGATCGCCAAAGGTCACGCGTATGTGGCGGACAACGGCGACGTGATGTTCGACGTCCCGACCGATCCGACCTATGGCGTGCTGTCGCGTCAGGATCTCGACCAGCTGCAGGCAGGCGCGCGCGTTGACGTGGTCGACGACAAACGCAACCCGATGGACTTCGTTCTGTGGAAGATGTCGAAAGAGGGCGAACCGAGCTGGCCGTCTCCGTGGGGCGCGGGCCGTCCTGGCTGGCACATTGAGTGTTCGGCAATGAACTGCAAACAGTTGGGTAACCACTTTGATATCCACGGCGGCGGTTCTGACCTGATGTTCCCGCACCACGAAAACGAAATCGCGCAGTCCACCTGTGCCCATGATGGCCAGTATGTGAACTACTGGATGCACTCCGGAATGGTGATGGTTGACCGCGAGAAGATGTCCAAATCGCTGGGTAACTTCTTTACCGTGCGCGATGTGCTGAAATACTACGACGCGGAAACCGTGCGTTACTTCCTGATGTCGGGCCACTATCGCAGCCAGCTGAACTACAGCGAAGAGAACCTGAAGCAGGCGCGTGCGGCGCTGGAGCGTCTCTACACTGCGCTGCGCGGCACAGATAAAACTGTTGCGCCTGCCGGTGGCGAAGCGTTTGAAGCGCGCTTTATTGAAGCGATGGACGACGATTTCAACACCCCGGAAGCCTATTCCGTGCTGTTTGATATGGCCCGTGAAGTGAACCGTCTGAAAGCAGAAGATATGGCAGCGGCGAATGCAATGGCATCTCACCTGCGTAAACTTTCCGCCGTATTGGGCCTGCTGGAGCAAGAACCAGAAGCGTTCCTGCAAAGCGGCGCGCAGGCAGACGACAGCGAAGTGGCTGAGATTGAAGCGTTAATTCAACAGCGTCTGGATGCCCGTAAAGCGAAAGACTGGGCGGCGGCAGATGCGGCGCGTGATCGTCTTAACGAGATGGGGATCGTGCTGGAAGATGGCCCGCAAGGGACCACCTGGCGTCGTAAGTAATTGCGCTATTGCCGGATGCGAGTTTTCGCATCCGGTTATCGCCTGCGCCACCACAACATTCCCATCAGTAGCATCCCCGGCAACCACACCCACATTAATTCAGAAATAATCACCTGATGCCCGTACGGCGTGGTGTAACGAGACAATGCAAACGGCGCGACTTTAATCACCTGCCAGGGAGCGAAAAAGCGTTCATCTGACCACGGCCACAGCCAGCCAACCCCTTTACCGCCAGTGGTTACCGAATCCAGCAAGCTGTGCGATAGCAACGAGACGGTTAAAAACAGCCAGCAGCGAATCAGCCCAGCCCTGAACCATCGACGTCCAATCAGCACACATAACAGCGGGACAACAAACGCAAACACCAACGAATGGGTAAACCCGCGATGACCAAAAACATTGCCGTAAGCAACGCCAAATTTAAATGACAATACGTCGGCATCGGGCAGCATCGCCAGGACGATTCCGGCAAATAACAGGCGCGGAGGGATGACTTTTGAACCCAACCCTAAACCAATGCAAAGGGGAACGGCGGCGTGCGTAATAACGGTTGGCATGATGATCGCTTCGGCAAAATATCGATGCTATCAGCATGGATGAACGAGGCGTAGGGGGCAACAGTCTGAAAAGAGAACCGGCCTGTTGATACAGGCCGGGAAAGGGATCAGGCAACAACCTGTACGCTGTGACCTGCAAAACTTACTGTCTGCCCGGCGACAATTTTGCAGCGTTTGCGCGTTTCAACCGCACCGTCGACTTTCACCTGGCCTTCGGCAATCGCGATTTTCGCCTGCGCGCCGCTTTCGCTCCAGCCTTCCAGTTTCAGCAAGTCGCACAGCTCAACGTGCGGATGTTTACCTAAAGAAAATGTCGCCATGTTACTCACCCTGTGGATCATGATATTCAACGCACGCCTGTAGCGTGTTTTCAATCAGCGTGGCAACCGTCATCGGGCCAACGCCGCCGGGAACAGGCGTAATGTATGAGGCGCGTTTAGCCGCGTCTTCAAACACGACGTCGCCCACAACTTTGCCATTTTCCAGACGGTTGATGCCGACATCAATCACAATTGCGCCTTCTTTGATCCAGTCACCAGGAATAAAGCCCGGCTTGCCGACGGCAACGATCAGTAGATCGGCATTTTCTACGTGGTGACGCAGATTTTTAGTGAAACGGTGAGTCACGGTGGTGGTGCAACCTGCCAGTAGCAGTTCCATGCTCATCGGGCGGCCAACGATATTCGATGCGCCAATCACCACGGCGTTGAGGCCGAAGGTATCAATATTGTAACGCTCAAGCAGCGTGACAATACCGCGCGGGGTGCAGGGACGCAGACGCGGCGCGCGCTGGCACAGGCGACCGACGTTATAAGGATGGAAACCGTCTACGTCTTTGTCCGGATGAATACGTTCCAGCACTTTGACGTTATCAATACCCGCCGGTAACGGCAGTTGAACCAGAATGCCATCGATGGTGTTGTCGGCATTCAGCGCATCGATAAGCTCCAACAGCTCCGCTTCGCTGGTGGTTTCCGGGAGGTCATAAGAGCGGGAGACGAACCCGACTTCTTCACAAGCCTTGCGTTTGCTTGCGACATAAATTTGCGATGCAGGGTTACTACCCACCAGCACAACGGCCAGTCCTGGTGCCCGCAGTCCGGCTGCAATACGCGCCTGAACTTTTTGAGCAACTTCAGAGCGCACCTGCTGCGCAATCGTTTTACCGTCAATAATCTTTGCTGCCATCAGAGAGAGGATTCCATCTGTTACGTAGGTCGAAGGGGATGCGCCTATTTTGTCAGAAGCGGGGCGCGCTGTCAGGTTTCGTTTCAGATTTATCGCGTGAAGCGACCTCTTGCGAAGGTGAGGCGCACCGTCGCTGAGATTGAAAGCTTCATTTTTCGTCCATGATGACGTTGTAAATCTGGAACTGATTTATTTCCTTGTCTAAGGATTAAGATAATTTAAGAAATACCTGACAATATAAAAAGAATTTTCAGCCTGGTAATTTACCGCTTCAGGTCTATATTTGTGTTGAATATATTTTGCGCGGAAATATTCATCTAACGGGGCTCTCTATTTTTTAGAATAGAGTGCATATTTTCAATTAAGACATTCTTAGAGGATAAAAAGGAATTTTACTACTATCAGTGTCTTAAATAAAGTAATCGGTTATATACGGATGTGGAGTCGATAAATGAGATTGAAGGAATATATATGAAATTAAGATTTATTTCGTCTGCGCTGGCCGCCGCACTATTCGCCGCTACGGGTAGTTATGCTGCCGTTGTAGATGGCGGTACAATTCACTTTGAAGGCGAACTGGTGAATGCTGCCTGTTCAGTGAATACTGACTCGGCAGACCAGGTTGTCACACTCGGTCAATATCGTACCGATATTTTCAATGCTGTTGGTAATACCTCTGCATTAATTCCATTCACTATACAGTTGAACGACTGCGATCCTGTCGTTGCCGCTAATGCTGCCGTTGCATTTTCTGGTCAGGCGGATGCAATCAATGATAATTTATTGCCATTGCATCCAGTACTAATACAACAACAGCAACGGGTGTCGGTATTGAAATACTTGATAATACATCCGCAATTCTCAAACCTGATGGGAATAGCTTCTCAACCAACCAGAACTTGATCCCCGGGACCAACGTTCTTCATTTTTCTGCACGTTATAAAGGTACCGGGTACAAGTGCATCAGCAGGGCAAGCAAATGCTGACGCGACTTTTATTATGAGATACGAATAATCAAAACCACGTTGTTTTGAATTATATATCACGTCTTATAACAAAGTAATGTACCGGTTGTCTGAAGCGGTATGGTGGCAATGTAAATCGAAATCACGCTCACTTTGTATCATGCCGCTTTATTAAATGAAAAGGGAATGATGTGTTGTAAGAAACCAAAGCAATCATTTCTTTATACTCCTTATTTTTGCCGTCAGGAATACACAAGGCGTATTAACTATGATGACTAAAATAAAGTTATTGATGCTCATTATATTTTATTTAATCATTTCGGTCAGCGCCCATGCTGCCGGAGGGATCGCATTAGGTGCCACGCGTATTATTTATCCCGCTGATGCTAAACAGACTGCGGTATGGATTAGAAATAGCCATACCAATGAGCGCTTTCTGGTCAATTCGTGGATTGAAAACAGCAGCGGTGTAAAAGAAAAGTCATTCATCATTACACCGCCACTGTTTGTTAGTGAACCCAAAAGCGAAAATACTTTGCGTATTATTTACACCGGTCCACCGCTGGCGGCAGATCGTGAGTCTCTGTTCTGGATGAATGTTAAGACGATCCCTTCGGTAGATAAAAATGCATTGAACGGCAGGAATGTTTTGCAACTGGCGATTTTATCACGCATGAAATTATTTCTCCGTCCAATTCAATTACAAGAATTACCCGCAGAAGCGCCGGACACACTCAAGTTTTCGCGATCCGGTAACTATATCAATGTTCATAATCCATCACCTTTTTATGTCACCCTGGTTAACTTGCAAGTGGGCAGCCAAAAACTGGGGAATGCTATGGCTGCACCCAGAGTTAATTCACAAATTCCCTTACCCTCAGGAGTGCAGGGAAAGCTGAAATTTCAGACCGTTAATGATTATGGTTCAGTAACCCCGGTCAGAGAAGTGAACTTAAACTAACCGAATCATCTGACAATATCAGAGCTAATTATGAAAATACCCACTACTACGGATATTCCGCAGAGGTATACCTGGTGTCTGGCCGGAATTTGTTATTCATCTCTTGCCATTTTACCCTCCTTTTTAAGCTATGCGGAAAGTTATTTCAACCCGGCATTTTTATTAGAGAATGGCACATCCGTTGCTGATTTATCGCACTTTGAGAGAGGTAATCATCAACCTGCGGGCGTGTATCGGGTGGATCTCTGGCGTAATGATGAGTTCATTGGTTCACAGGATATCGTATTTGAATCGACGACAGTAAATACAGGTGATAAATCAGGTGGGTTAATGCCTTGTTTTAACCAGGCACTCCTTGAACGAATTGGCCTTAATAGCAGTGCATTCCCCGAGTTAGCCCAGCAGCAAAATAATAAATGCATCAATTTACTGAAAGCTGTACCTGATGCCACAATTAACTTTGATTTTGCAGCGATGCGCCTGAACATCACTATTCCTCAGATAGCGTTGTTGAGTAGCGCTCACGGTTATATTCCGCCTGAAGAGTGGGATGAAGGTATTCCTGCTTTACTCCTGAATTATAATTTCACCGGTAACAGAGGTAATGGTAACGATAGCTATTTTTTTAGTGAACTCAGCGGGATTAATATTGGCCCGTGGCGTTTACGCAACAATGGTTCCTGGAATTATTTTCGCGGAAATGGATATCATTCAGAACAGTGGAATAATATTGGCACCTGGGTACAGCGCGCCATTATTCCGCTGAAAAGTGAACTGGTAATGGGAGACGGTAATACAGGGAGTGATATTTTCGATGGCGTTGGATTTCGAGGTGTACGGCTTTATTCTTCCGATAATATGTATCCTGATAGCCAGCAGGGATTTGCTCCAACGGTACGTGGGATTGCCCGTACGGCGGCCCAGCTAACGATTCGGCAAAATGGTTTTATTATCTATCAAAGCTATGTTTCCCCCGGCGCTTTTGAAATTACAGATTTGCACCCGACATCTTCAAATGGCGATCTGGACGTCACCATCGACGAGCGTGATGGTAATCAGCAGAATTACACGATTCCGTATTCAACAGTGCCAATTTTACAACGCGAAGGGCGTTTCAAATTTGACCTGACGGCGGGCGATTTTCGTAGCGGTAATAGTCAGCAATCGTCGCCTTTCTTTTTTCAGGGCACGGCACTCGGCGGTTTACCACAGGAATTTACTGCCTACGGCGGGACGCAATTATCTGCAAATTACACCGCCTTTTTGTTAGGGCTGGGGCGCAACCTCGGGAACTGGGGCGCAGTGTCGCTGGATGTAACGCATGCGCGCAGTCAGTTAGCCGACGACAGTCGTCATGAGGGGGATTCCATTCGCTTCCTCTATGCGAAATCAATGAACACTTTCGGCACCAATTTTCAGTTAATGGGTTACCGCTATTCGACACAAGGTTTTTATACTCTTGATGATGTTGCGTATCGTCGAATGGAGGGGTACGAATATGATTACGATTATGACGGTGAGCATCGCGATGAACCGATAATCGTGAATTACCACAATTTACGCTTTAGTCGTAAAGACCGTTTGCAGTTAAATATTTCACAATCACTTAATGACTTTGGCTCGCTTTATATTTCTGGTACCCATCAAAAATACTGGAATACTTCGGATTCAGATACCTGGTATCAGGTGGGGTATACCAGCAGCTGGGTTGGCATCAGTTATTCACTCTCATTTTCGTGGAATGAATCTGTAGGGATCCCCGATAACGAACGTATTGTCGGACTTAATGTTTCAGTGCCTTTCAATGTTCTGACCAAACGTCGCTACACCCGGGAAAATGCGCTCGACCGCGCTTATGCCTCCTTTAACGCCAACCGTAACAGCAACGGGCAAAATAGCTGGCTGGCAGGCGTTGGTGGGACCTTACTGGAAGGCCACAACCTGAGTTATCACGTAAGCCAGGGCGATACCTCGAATAATGGGTATACGGGCAGCGCCACGGCAAACTGGCAGGCCGCTTACGGTACGCTGGGGGTCGGGTATAACTACGACCGCGATCAACATGACGTTAACTGGCAGCTGTCTGGCGGTGTGGTCGGGCATGAAAATGGTATAACGCTGAGCCAGCCTTTAGGGGATACCAATGTTTTGATTAAAGCGCCAGGCGCAGGCGGTGTACGCATTGAAAATCAAACTGGAATTTTAACCGACTGGCGCGGCTATGCGGTGATGCCGTATGCCACGGTTTATCGGTATAACCGTATCGCGCTTGATACCAATACGATGGGGAATTCCATCGATGTTGAAAAAAATATTAGCAGCGTTGTGCCGACGCAAGGCGCGTTGGTTCGTGCCAATTTTGATACCCGCATAGGCGTGCGGGCGCTCATTACCGTTACCCAGGGCGGAAAACCGGTGCCGTTTGGATCACTGGTACGGGAAAACAGTACCGGAATAACCAGTATGGTGGGTGATGACGGGCAAGTTTATTTAAGCGGTGCGCCATTGTCTGGTGAATTACTGGTTCAGTGGGGAGACGGCGCGAACTCACGCTGCATAGCGCACTATGTATTGCCGAAGCAAAGCTTACAGCAAGCCGTCACTGTTATTTCGGCAGTTTGCACACATCCTGGCTCATAAAGGAAATTATCAATGAAGATAATCTGCAGATTATTATTGGCGATGGCATGTTTGTGGTTAACAAACATATCCTGGGCTACTGTTTGTGCAAATAGTACTGGCGTAGCAGAAGATGAACACTATGATCTCTCAAATGTCTTTAATAGCACCAATAACCAGCCAGGGCAGATTGTTGTTTTACCGGAAAAATCCGGCTGGGTAGGTGTATCAGCAATTTGTCCACCCGGCACGCTGGTGAATTATACATACCGTAGTTATGTCACCAACTTTATTGTTCAGGAAACTATCGATAATTATAAATATATGCAATTAAATGATTATCTATTAGGTGCGATGAGTCTGGTTGATAGCGTGATGGATATTCAATTCCCTCCGCAAAATTATATTCGTATGGGAACAGATCCTAACGTTTCGCAAAACCTTCCGTTCGGGGTGATGGATTCTCGTTTGATATTTCGTTTAAAGGTTATTCGTCCCTTTATTAACATGGTGGAGATCCCCAGACAGGTGATGTTTACCGTGTATGTGACATCAACGCCTAACGATCCGTTGGTTACACCTGTTTATACCATTAGTTTTGGTGGCCGGGTTGAAGTACCGCAAAACTGCGAATTAAATGCCGGGCAAATTGTTGAATTTGATTTTGGTGATATCGGCGCATCGTTATTTAGTGCGGCAGGGCCGGGGAATCGACCAGCTGGTGTCATGCCGCAAACCAAGAGCATTGCGATCAAATGTACGAATGTTGCTGCGCAGGCTTATTTAACAATGCGTCTGGAAGCCAGTGCCGTTTCTGGTCAGGCGATGGTGTCGGACAATCAGGATTTAGGTTTTTATTGTGGCCGAATCAGAACGATACGCCGATCACGCCTAACGATCTCAATAGCGTTATTCCTTTCCGTCTGGATGCAGCTGCGGCAGCCAATGTCACACTTCGCGCCTGGCCTATCAGTATTACCGGTCAAAACCGACCGAAGGGCCGTTTAGCGCGCTGGGGTATTTACGCGTCGATTATCAATGAGGTACGGAGAATGAGAAGAGTACTCTTTAGCTGTTTCTGCGGGCTACTGTGGAGTTCCAGTGGATGGGCAGTTGACCCTTTAGGAACGATTAATATCAATTTGCACGGTAACGTTGTTGATTTCTCCTGTACCGTAAACACAGCGGATAAGGATAAGACGGTAGATTTAGGCAGATGGCCTACGACACAATTACTGAGCGCTGGCGATACCACGGCACTCGTCCCTTTTAGCCTGCGGCTGGAGGGATGTCCTCCGGGTTCAGTTGCGATTTTATTTACGGGAACGCCGGCATCTGATGCCAACCTGCTGGCTCTGGATGATCCGCAATGGCACAAACCGTCGCCATCGAATTACGTAATAGCGATCGCTCCCGGCTCGCACTGGGGGAGGCGAGCTCGACTGAGGAAGTTGATGCAAATGGCAATGTCACACTAAACTTTTTTGCCAATTATCGAGCGTTAGCCAGCGGTGTTCAGCCTGGTGTGGCGAAAGCGGATGCGATATTTATGATCAATTATAATTAATATTATATTAATTCATATAATTTGGCGTAGTCGATAAGCTCTACAATTGAATGCAAACCTAGCTTGCCATAAATATTAGATTTATGTGCACTAACTGTTTTATTGCTAAGTAATAACTTATCGGCAATTTCTTTTATTAGATAATCCGCTAACCAGATAACGTAATATGGTTACTTCACGATTAGATAGCACAGTGACCGTTGAACTATTCGTACTACATTTATTGCTTTTTATATAGTTGAGCGTTTCGCTGGGAAAAAAAGTGTATCCGGAGAGAATCATCTGAACGGCATGAAAAATATCATTCTGATCATTGCATTTACTGACAAAACCGTTAGCACCAGCTTGTATCGCTCTGCCAGCATAAAAGCATTCTGATTTCGATGATAAAAAATAATACTTTCACTGTACTCTGAATTTGTTTGATCCTTTTTAGGAAGGTAAAACCGTCTGTACCGGGCAAGTCTATATCCATAATGATTAAATCAACAGGACGGGTTCGGAGATAATCGATGGTTATGCGGTAATCATCCGTTTTCAGGACAATCTGCAATTCACTGTTTTTTTGCAACAGAACTTCAATAGACATTCTGATGATAGGATGAGTATCCATAATGATCACCGACGTTGGTTTCATAGTTACCAGTCTCATTGGATCGGACAATTTTCCGTTAGGGCGGTAAATTGTACTTGATACATGAAAATACGGGTTTTCCTGATTCAGACGCGCAGCGGTGTGCGTTTGTTTGCCGCTATAACGAAATAAATCAGAAAATCAGACGCGGTCGTTCACTTGTTCAGCAACCAGATCAAAAGCCATTGACTCAGCAAGGGTTGACCGTATAATTCACGCGATTACACCGCATTGCGGTATCAACGCGCCCTTAGCTCAGTTGGATAGAGCAACGACCTTCTAAGTCGTGGGCCGCAGGTTCGAATCCTGCAGGGCGCGCCATTACAATTCAATCAGTTACGCCTTCTTTATATCCTCCATAATTCCAGAGTGGGACATATTTGGGACATTATCACCAAAATGTCGTCTATTTTCCTCGCATGCTCTGTCAAATGATTAGGCGCAAGGTGAGCATACCTACGAACCATTTCTATGGACTCCCATCCGCCCATTTCCTGAAGCACTGATAATGGGACGCCTGACTGAATCAGCCAGCTTGCCCGGTGTGTCTGAGGTCATGGAAACGGAAATCTTCAATTCCTGCACGACGACAAGCTGATAGCCATGATGTCTTGCTGTCGATGCGCATCTTCCTGACCGCAGGCGTTGATGTTCCATCTGCTCGCTTAGCCGCCTTGGTATGTACAAACACCCATTTGTGATGCTTGCCTATTTGATCACGCAACACTTTACAGGCGGTATCGTTCAGCGCCACACCAATGGCGCGGTTTGATTTGCTCTCTTCTGGATTCACCCAGGCAACTCGTCGCTGCATGTCGATTTGTTGCCATTCCAGATTTATGATGTTCGACTTTCTCAGACCAGTTGCCAGCGCAAACTTGACGACAGATTTCAGTGGTTCGGGGCACTCATCAATAAGGCGTTTTGCTTCCTCCTTTTCCAGCCATCTGACTCGCTTGTTTCTGACCGCTGGTATCTTGATGACAGGCGCTTTTTCCAGCCACTTCCAGTCGCGTTCTGCAGCACGGAGAATGGCCTTTATCATGGCAAGATGCTTTGCCTTTGTCTGAGTTGATACTGGCTTTGGTTCATAAACAGGCAGTTCTTTACCTTTCCTGATGGCGGCCTGAACTTTCTGTTTCCATATTTCTTTCGTCTTTCTGTTATGCATTCTGCTTACAGCAGAGTAAATCTTTGCCTCCGAGATATCTTTAAGCCTTATACCCTCAAAATGTTCAAGCCAGAACTCAATCCGGCTTTTTATCTGAATCGAGAGATTTTTTTTATCAGCTTTTTCCTCAAGCCATCTTAGGCAGGCCTCTTCAAAAGTGACATCAGGTAAATCCCCTAGCTTTTCTACTCGCCAGAGTTCTGCTTTTCGCTTGTCGTGCAACTCCTGAGCTTGCCGCTTGTCCTTTGTGCCAAGAGATTCCTTAATTCGTTTCCCGCCCGGGAGCGAATACGAGGCATACCATATTTCATTTCTGCGGAAGAGTGACATTTTCTTTCCTCTGTTATGCCATCACCCGCGCTCACGGACAGTATGCAGCGGAGACTGAAGCGCCGCAATGCAGGCTTGCCGTGTTGTGAGGTAAGGAGATTTTGGCTTGGTTGGATCTTTACGTGTTGCCTGTAGGCGGCCTGTTCGTATCCAGTTGGTGGCGGTTGGTCTGGATATCTTAAGAAACTGACAGGCCTCATCGAGTGTGAGGCTGTATGATTCCATGGTTACCTCTGCTTTTTGAACGCATGTCACGTAACTTCTTAATGTGTTCTGCCGTTTCGATCTCTTCTGCTATCCGATCTGCATCAGCTTTATTCACAGGTTCAAAGTCATGATTAAAGCGGAACATGCTGGCGATACATGTTCTGCCTTTTCGGATGTAGTGAACTTTGTTGTGGGTAGAACGCAGGATTTTGCAGGGAGTGCCGTGGTGGTCGACGTACCAGTGTTAGGAAAAATGATTCTGAACATTTTTACACCTCAGTTGGACGATGTTGAAATTTGCTGCTTTGAGGCCATCACAGTCCCCATTGTTTGTTCTTAAGTTCGATCTCCTCCTGGCAACTTGCACAAGTCCGACAACCCTGAACAGCCGGCGTCTTCGCTCAGCTATCGGATCGCCACACTCACAACAATGAGTTGCGGATACAGTCTGGTAGTTCTGACGACGCATTTTTATTGCTGTATTGCGCTGTAATTCTTCGATTTCTGATGCTGAATCAATGATGTCTGCCATCTTTCATTAATCCCTGAACTGTTGGTTAATACGCTTGAGGGTGAATGCGAACAATAAAAAAGGAGCCTGTAGCTCCCTGATAATTTTGCTTTTCATGTTCATCGTTCCTTAAAGACGCCGTTTAACATGCCGATCGCCAGGCTTAAATGAGTTGGTGTGAATCCATCAGCGTTACCGTTTCGCGGTGCTTCTTCAGTACGCTACGGCAAATGTCATCGACGTTTTTATCCGGAAACTGCTGTCTGGCTTTTTTTGATTTCAGAATTAGCCTGACGGGCAATGCTGCGAAGGGCGTTTTCTTGCTGAGGTGTCATTAAACAAGCCCCATGTCGGCAAGCATAAGCACACAGAATATGAAGCCCGCTGCCAGAAAAATGCATTCAGTGGTTGTCATACCTGGTCTCTCTCATCTGCTTCTGCTTTCGCCACCATCATTTCCAGCTTTTGTGAAAGGGATGTGGCTAACGTATGAAATTCTTCGTCTGTTTCTACTGGTATTGGCACAAACCTGACTCCAATTTGAGCAAGGCTATGTGCCATCTCAATACTCGTTCTTAACTCAACAGGAGATGCTTTGTGCATACCGCCTCCCGTTTATTATTTATCTTCTCAGCCAGCCGCTGTGCTTTCAGTGGATTTCTGATAACAGAAAGGCCGGAAATACCCAGCCTCGCTTTGTAACGGAGTAGACGAAAGTGATCGCGCCTACCCGGATATTATCGTGAGGATGCGTCATCGCCATTGCTCCCCAAATACAAAACCAATTTCAGCCAGTGCCTCGTCCATTTTTCGATGAACTCCGGCACCATCTCGTCAAAACTCGCCATGTACTTTTCATCCCGCTCAACCACGACATAATGCAGTCCTTCACGCTTCATACGCGGGTCATAGTTGGCAAAGTACCAGGCATCTTTTCGTGTCACCCACATGCTGTACTGCACCTGGGCCATGTAAGCCGACTTTATGGCCTCGAAACCACCGAGCCGGAACTTCATGAAATCCCGGGAGGTAAACGGGCATTTCAGCTCAAGGCCATTGCCGTCACTGCATAAACCATCGGGAGAGCAGGCGGTGCGCATACTTTCGTCGCGATAGATGATCGGGGATTCAGTAACATTCACGCCGGAAGTGAATTCAAACAGAGTTCTGGCGTCGTTCTCGTACTGTTTTCCCCATGCCAGCGCCTTAGCATTAACTTCCGGAGCCACACCGGTGCAAACCTCAGCCAGCAGGGTGTGGAAGTAGGACATTTTCATGTCAGGCCACTTCTTTCCTGAGCGGGGCTTGGCTATCACGTTGTGAACTTCTGAAGCGGTGATGACGCCGAGCCGTAATTTGTGCCATGCATCATCCCCCTGTTCGACAGCTCACGTCGATCCCGGTACGCTGCAGGATAATGTCCGGTGTCATGCTGCCACCTTCTACTCAGTGGCTTTCTGTTTCAGGAAACCAAGAGCTTTCACTGCTTCGGCCTGTGTCAGTTCTGACGATGCGCGAATGTCGCGGCGAAATATCTGGGAACAGAGCGGCAATAAGTCGTCATTCCATGTTTTATCCAGGGCGATCAGCAGAGTGTTAATCTCCTGCATGGTTTCATCGTTAACCGGAGTGATGTCGCGTTCCGGCTGACGTTCTGCAGTGTATGCGGTATTTTTTTCGACAATGCGCTCGGCTTCATCCTTGTCATAGATACCAGCAAATCCGAAGGCGAGACGGGCACACTGAATCATGGCTTTATGCCGTAACATCCGTTTGGGATGCGACTGCCACGGCCCCGTGATTTCTCTGCCTTCGCGGGTTTTGAATGGTTCGCGGCGGCATTCATCCATCCACTCGGTAACGCAGATCGGATGATTGCGGTCCTTGCGGTAAATCCGGCATGTGCAGGATTCATTGTCCTGCTCAAAGTCCATGCCATCAAACTGCTGGTTTTCATTGATGATACGGGGCCAGCCATCAACGCCCACCACCGGAACGATGCCGTTCTGCTTGTCAGGAAGGCGTAAATTTCTTTCGTCCACGGATTAAGGCCGTACTGGTTGGCGACGATCAGCAATGCGATGAACTGCGCATCGCTGGCATCACCTTTAAATGCCGTCTGGCGAAGAGTGGTGATCAGTTCCTGTGGGTCGACAGAATCCATGCCGACGCGTTCAGCCAGCTTCCCAGCCAGCGTTGCGAGTGCTGTACTCATCCGTTTTATACCTCTGAATCAATATCAACCTGGTGGTGAGCAATGGTTTCAACCATGTACCGGATGTGTTCTGCCATGCGCTCCTGAAACTCAACATCGTCATCAAACGCACGGGTAATGGCTTTTTGCTGGCCCCGTGGCGTTGTAAATGATCGATGCAGAGTGATTCAAACAGGTGCTGGGGCAGACCTTTTTCCATGTCGTCTGCCAGTTCTGCCTCTTTCTCTTCACGGGCGAGCTGCTGGTAGTGACGCGCCCAGCTCTGAGCCTCAAGACGATCCTGAATGTAATAAGCGTTCATGGCTGAACTCCTGAAAATGGCTGTGAAAAATATCGCCCGCGAAATGCCAGGCTGATTAGGAAAACAGGAAAGGGGGTTAGTGATTCAGGCCGTTACCGCGTCCGTCGAGAAAAACTTCCACGAGCAAATCACTGGTATAAGTGCGCTCGATGCCGCGATGCAGATAAAGCCGTCCGCGTAAATTAGCTGATGCAGTCCGGTACCATCTTTGTGTTTGACCAGCATTCTGGCATGACCGCGCCGCGATTAACGGTCTGTGTTCCGTAATGTTGATGAACCATAAAAACTCCGCCCGTAAGCTGGGCTGCTGAACATATAGAGACTTCTGCGCATATTCAGGCGGTGGATGGCCGCCGGTTGTCATAACTAAGCCGCCTCGTTGAAGCGACTGAGGTATGAAATGTTGAGTTAATTTCAGCTGGTCACACCGACGTTCACGCGTCCGTTTCACCCCTCGCACTCCCCGAAGCCTGCTGAAATTCAAACTGCGGATCTAAGCGGTCATCGCAACGGTGAATCAGGTAGTTGCCGTATCGTTGTGTTGTTGCGATGAACTTATTTAAAACTATAGTTGTTTTATCGTCAACAACAAAAGTTGTTTTATTGGTTGTTTTAGATATAACTGGTTGTATTTAGGATGGATTTATTTTGTGACTTGAATCGCATAGCGATAACTGAAAGCGAGGTTATGGTGGTTTTTTAACGGTGTGTGTGATGAGGGGGAGGGCAAAAAGAAAACCCGGCACGGTGACCGGGATTCTTACGCCGTTAGGTAAAGATATTATTGCGGTGGCTTAATATTACTACCTAGAGCAAAGATAGGAATTAGTTCTTTACTGAATGAGCACAATGCCCAGTTGATAATTTTAATTGGTACTACCCATGCTTCCTATATGTCTGCGGCATGCTCCCAATAACCTTACCGAAGATGAACACCCGGTTCATCTCGTCTTTCTCGATCGGGTCCCACGGTGAGTAGCTTTTGTTATCAGAGATGACCAGCAGCTTATCCTTCATCATTTGCAGGCGCTTTACATGGGCTGTGTCGTCGTACAGAAACGCATAGATACCATCACCGTCGAAAGATTTAACTGTGATATCAACGAACAGCAGATCACCTGGTTCGATCGTTCCTGACATGCTGTCACCACGCACGTTAATGATGCGGATATTTTCCGCCTTCCTACCATCGAACATGTGACGAGCATCGTCAAACGAGTACTCAACCGAGCGTAGAACTTCTACAAACTCACGGTTGATGACTCCCCGGCCCAGCACTGACTTCTATATCAAGAACGTCAATCTTGAAGTATTTGGAATGGCTGACAGTTGATTGTATTGGTTGCACTGTACTGTCTGACATATTTCCAACGCCAGAAGATAACCATTCTGCGCGCACACCCAAAGCGTTCGCGATCTCCACGATTTTAGTTGTTTGATTAGCTTTCCCTGTTTCGATTTTCTGAATAGCAGCCTGGCTAACCCCGACCAAATCCCCAAGCGCCTTTTGTAAGGCCTCGCGCTAATCTGGCTTCTTTAAGTCTTTCTGAGAGTGTTGTTTTCATAGTCCAAATGTCCAACCAAGGTTTTATTCCATCAAACGAAAATGGTTGTTGACTAAAAACAACCATAGTTTTAATCTTGATTCAAATTAACCACGGAGGTTGTTATGAACCCAGCTATCAAAACAGCGATCAATATCGTTGGTTCACAAAAAGAAACTGGGCGCTGCTTGCGAAGTTTCACAGCAGGCCGTCTATAAGTGGCTTCACAACAAAGCAAAGGTATCCCCTGAACATGTCGGCAGCATTGTTACGGCTACTGGTGGAGTAGTGAAGGCATACCAGATTCGCCGGATCTTCCGAAGTTGTTTCCACACACCGAAAAGAACGCAGCTTAAATTTCCATTTCACGCTCTTTAACAATAAGCAATCAACTTAACAGTCAATTCAAACTAAAGGAGTCAATTATGCAACCACTTCCATACCAACAGACTAGCGGATTTAGCCCGACTGCGGTGATAAATCGTTCTCAAACAAAACAGGTGCCGGCCACGAAAAAATCCGTGATGCCGTCCGCGCCTGGTCGGCTGTAGATAATCAGGATGTCGTTGCCACACTCATTGTGAATGAGTATCGGGAGCAGGGCGGCGGCACCATCGATTTCCCTGATGATGTCAGCCGTGCACGCCAGAAGCTGTTCCGCTTCCTCGATAACAAATTCGATTCTGAAAAATACCGAAATAACGTGCGTGAACTGACCCCGGCAATTCTGGCGGTACTACCGCTGGAATATCGCGGTTACTGGTTGAGCAGGATAGCTTCATGGCCAGGTTGGCTGAAATGGAAAAGGAACTCAGTGAGGCAAAACAGGCTGTCATTCTCAACGCACCACGCCACCAGAAACTGAAGGAAATTAGTGAAGGTATTGTATCGATGTTTCGTGTGGACCCAGATCTGGCTGGTCCATTGATGGCGATGGTTACTACCATGCTGGGGGCGATATGACAGGTTCAGAAATGGCGAAAGCCGGTCTGCTGGAACAGAACCGACTTTCAGGTGCAAATCGTAACACACTCATTGCGGGAGGAATTATGGCAAACACTGCTGAGATATTCAATTTTCCAGTGCCGGATGCGGCACAAAAGGAGCCGCGCGTGGCAGATCTCGATGATGGTTATACGCGCATTGCAAATGAGTTGCTGGAAGCTGTGATGCTGGCCGGATTAACACAGCACCAGCTTCTGGTCTTCCTGGCTGTCATGCGCAAAACATATGGCTTTAATAAAAACTGGATTGGGTGAGCAACGAGCAACTGTCCGGATTGACCGGGATATTACCGCACAAGTGTTCTGCTGCAAAAAGTGTTCTGGTAAAGCGTGGGATTTTGATTCAGAGCGGGCGGAATATCGGTATTAATAATGTGGTCAGTGAATGGTCAACATTACCCGAATCAGGTAAGAAAAATAAAGTTTACCTGAAAGAGGTAAATTTACCTGAATCAGGTAAGAAAAGTTTACCCAAATCAGGTAAAGGCGTTTACCCGAATCAGGTAAACACAAAAGACAAACTAACAAAAGACAATATAAAACCTTTTTCGTCCGAGAATTCTGGCGAATCCTCTGACCAACCAGAAAACGATCTTCCTGTGGTGAAACCAGATGCTGCAATTCAGAGCGGCAGCAAGTGGGGGACAGCAGAAGACCTGACCGCCGCAGAGTGGATGTTTGACATGGTGAAGACCATCGCACCATCAGCCAGAAAACCGAATTTTGCAGGGTGGGCTAACGATATCCGCCTGATGCGTGAACGTGACGGACGTAACCACCGCGACATGTGCGTGCTTTTCCGCTGGGCATGCCAGGGACAACTTCTGGTCCGGTAACGTGCTAAGTCCGGCCAAAACTCCGCGACAAGTGGACCCAACTCGAAATCAACCGTAACAAGCAACAGGCAGGCATGATAGCCAGCAAACCAAAACTCGACCTGACAAACACTGACTGGATTTACGGGGTGGATTTATGAAAAACATCGCCGCACAGATGGTTAACTTTGACCGTGAGCAGATGCGTCGGATCGCCAACAACATGCCGGAACAGTACGACGAAAAGCCGCAGGTACAGCAGGTAGCGCAGATCATCAACGGTGTGTTCAGCCAGTTACTGGCAACTTTCCCGGCGAGCCTCGGCTAACCGTGACCAGAATGAACTGAACGAAATCCGCCGCCAGTGGGTGCTGGCTTTTCGGGAAAACGGGATCACCACAATGGAACAGGTTAACGCTGGAATGCGCGTAGCCCGTCGGCAGAATCGACCATTCCTGCCATCACCCGGGCAGTTTGTCGCCTGGTGCCGGGAAGAAGCATCCGTTACCGCCGGGCTGCCAAACGCCAGCGAGCTGGTTGATATGGTTTACGAGTATTGCCGGAAGCGCGGGCTGTATCCGGATGCAGAGTCTTATCCGTGGAAATCAAACGCGCACTACTGGCTGGTTACCAACCTGTATCAGAACATGCGGGCCAATGCGTTGACTGACGCGGAATTACGGCGCAAGGCTGCCGATGAACTGTCCTGTATGACCGCACGAATTAACCGTGGTGAGGCTATACCTGAACCAGTAAAACAACTTCCTGTCATGGGCGGTAGACCTCTAAATCGTGCACAGGCTCTGGCGAAGATCGCAGAAATCAAAGCTAAGTTTGGGCTGAAAGGAGCAAGGGTATGACGGGCAAAGAGGCAATTATTCATTACCTGGGGACTCATAAGAAATTCTGTGCGCAGGACGTTGCCGCGGTAACAGGCGCAACGGTAACCAGCATAAATCAGGCTGCGGCTAAAATGGCACGGGCAGGTCTTCTGGCTATCGAAGGTAAGGTCTGGCGAACGGTGTATTACCGGTTTGCTACCAGAGAAGAACGGGAAGGAAAGGTGAGCACGAATCTGATTTTTAAGGAGTGTCGCCAGAGTGCCGCGATGAAACGGGTATTGAGGGTATATAAAAGAACATCAATGGGTACACAATGATGAAACAGGTGAGTTGAGTTCAAACTGTAGTACAATTCTCTCCAGTTTGAACAGGAAAGAATATTCTATGAACCCTTATATTTATCTTGGTGGTGCAATACTTGCAGAGGTCATTGGTACAACCTTAATGAAGTTTTCAGAAGGTTTTACACGGTTATGGCCATCTGTTGGTACAATTATTTGTTATTGTGCATCATTCTGGTTATTAGCTCAGACGCTGGCTTATATTCCTACAGGGATTGCTTATGCTATCTGGTCAGGAGTCGGTATTGTCCTGATTAGCTTACTGTCATGGGGACTTTTCGGTACCAACGGCTGGACCTGCCAGCCATTATAGGCATGATGTTGATTTGTGCCGGTGTGTTGGTTATTAATTTATTGTCACGAAGCACACCACATTAAAAATAATTTGTTTCTAAACGACTAAAAATATGGAGGCTCTTATATTTATATGAGCCTCGTTTTTATGCTTTTTGTTAATGTCTTTATTTTTTTTATGTATTCTTTTGTGCTTTCAAGATTATGGCGTAAGAAAATTGCAATACGATTATTGTTGTATATTCAAGATAATGTGACCTTAATTGTCTTTTTTAAATAAAAATTAAACAAAAATTATATCCCACCACTAAGGTTTATAAAAGCATACGTTAGCAGGTGTCACCATGAAAAAAGCCATAGCATATATGCGATTTTCATCACCAGTGTCAGATGTCTGGCGACTCATTAAACCGACAGAGAAGACTTATTGCTGAATGGTTAAAGGTAAATAGTGATTATTATCTTGATACCATAACATATGAAGATTTAGGATTAAGTGCATTCAAAGGAAAGCATGCACAATCAGGAGCTTTTTCGGAATTTTTAGATGCTATAGAGCATGGTTATATATTGCCAGGAACTACATTGTTAGTTGAAAGTCTGGACAGACTTTCAAGAGAAAAAGTCGGTGAAGCGATTGAACGTCTGAAATTGATTTTGAATCACGGTATTGATGTTATAACTCTTTGCGACAATACAGTCTATAATATTGACTCTTTGAATGAGCCATATTCATTAATAAAAGCCATACTTATAGCACAAAGGACAAATGAAGAAAGCGAGATAAAGTCAAGTCGGGTTAAATTATCATGGAAGAAAAAACGGCAGGATGCACTGGAATCAGGTACGATTATGACGGCGTCTTGTCCGAGATGGCTCTCCTTAGATGACAAAAGAACGGCTTTTGTTCCAGACCCCGACAGGGTGAAAACTATTGAGCTAATTTTTAAACTCAGGATGGAAAGGCGCTCATTGAATGCAATAGCCAAGTATTTAAATGATCATGCTGTAAAGAATTTCTCAGGAAAAGAAAGTGCATGGGGACCTTCTGTAATTGAAAAATTATTAGCGAATAAAGCTCTGATAGGTATATGCGTACCTTCATATCGTGCAAGAGGTAAAGGAATAAGTGAAATCGCTGGCTATTATCCCAGAGTCATATCAGATGATTTGTTTTACGCTGTACAGGAAATTCGGTTGGCACCTTTTGGTATTAGCAATAGTAGCAAAAATCCTATGTTGATAAATCTACTTCGAACAGTTATGAAGTGCGAGGCTTGTGGTAATACCATGATTGTTCATGCGGTATCTGGAAGTTTGCATGGCTATTATGTTTGTCCGATGAGAAGACTGCATCGATGTGACAGGCCATCAATAAAGAGAGATTTGGTTGATTATAATATCATTAATGAGTTGCTTTTTAATTGTAGTAAAATCCAACCAGTTGAAAACAAGAAAGATGCTAATGAAACTTTAGAGTTGAAAATTATTGAGCTCCAGATGAAAATTAATAATTTAATTGCTGCATTATCTGTTGCGCCTGAAGTTACCGCTATAGCAGAAAAAATCAGAGTATTAGATAAGGAATTACGAAGGGCTTCTGTATCATTAAAAACTTTGAAGAGTAAAGCGGTGAGTTCACTTGGTGATTTTCATGCTATTGACTTAACCAGTAAAATGGGCGAGAGCTATGTCGTACACTTGCCTATAAAACATTCGAAAAAATCATAATCAATACAGATAATAAAACCTGTGATATCTATTTTATGAATGGCATTGTTTTTAAACACTATCCTTTAATGAAAACAATATCCGCCCAGCAGGCGATAAGTACTCTCAAATATATGGTTGATGGTGAGGTTTATTTTTGAGTAATAATCACTTTTTCAACCGTGCTATAGTAAGAAAGTTAGGTAAGTACAATAAAATTATCTATCCTGAACGAAGCGTCCTGAGCTATGGTTTTACTATAGAGACTGCCAATGGATGCTGGCGTTCTCGTTCTAGCAGTTCAACAATACCCAATCACAAAACAATTCACTGATAACGAACTTTGCACACTCGCCTGGGTTATGGCGAGCAGGGAATGTGATGTTAATTACCTACCAGAACGTTACTCTCTTCTTCAGGTTGCGGAGCATCGTGAAGCTGGTCGCTTCACTTCTATCGAGCAAGAATATCCCCAGATACTCAATAAGGCACAGGCAATCCTTGCCAGAGAAACGGCACATGTAAAATTCCGGTACCGTGGCAGGATGATAAGTGGAGTCGAGTTTTGCCGCATTTACGTTCGGATCGATTACAGTAGATTCCAATTAACAATGAGAAACACATAGCCACCCCCGTGGTATTGAAACCATATAATGTTGGATTTGAAAACAGATCTTTTTCCATGTATTAATAACTACATCCCCGCGAGTGATTCAAAAAGGAGGGCCCAATTTTGTCCGAGTTTTTGTATTCCCCGCATGCCGCTGCGAGCACTACATCTGAGTGTCTGACTAGGGGATAAAATTAGACTGGATAGTGAGAAGAAAGTGGCGTGCTAGGCTGTGCCGAGTGCTACCAGTACACCCTGGGGGTGTGCAGCTTTCGCCGAGACTGTAGTGGGTATCGGTTAATGCACGAAAAACCGAGAGGTCAGACAACCAATTTGCCGTAGGATTGTTTCCGGTGCGATACCGGTGTACTAACTGAAAGCAATGCGAAAAAAGCATAAACTCGGTCCTTCAGTCGCCCTACACACTATTTACTAAGAAGGGCTAAAGCATGGATACAATTATCACATGGATGGGAGATCGTCTGTTGGGGTGGATAACAAACAAATCCGATCTGCGGCAGAGGGCAATCACTGGATTAACTCCTGCGATTTATTCAACAATTTTATATACTGAAAAATTAAAACGTGGTGAGCCTAATAACCCAAACGAAGAAGAAAAACTTTATAGACTTTGGTATGAAGCGTCTTCCCAAGTCGTAGACTTTGATCGAGAGCTGGCTAAAAGATGTTTAGATAAATCAGAATATTGGCTTCATTCTGAATTATATAGCCCTGAGAAAGTTGGAGAGCTAAACATTTCTTTGGTTGGTATGAAGGCAACGCTTGAAGGAATAAAGCACAATTAAAACCTTTGATTTGCGATAATCAACTCGCCATAATCATGTCATCGGAGCCTGAACAACTCCGGTGACTTCTGCGCTAAACGGGGACGTTTATGCGCACACACAATCCAAACTCTCTTCTCCCTCCACAGATGCAGAAATGCACCTGCGATATATTGTATCCAGCGTTTGACCTCTGCGGAGGTGAAGCGTGAATCTCCCACAAGATGGCATCAAATTACATCGCGGTAACTTCACCGCTATCGGTCGGCAGATCCAGCCTTATCTGGAGGAGGGCAAATGCTTTCGCATGGTGCTTAAACCGTGGCGTGAGAAACGCAGTCTTTCCCAGAATGCACTCAGCCACATGTGGTACAGCGAAATCAGTGAATACCTCATCAGCAGGGGTAAAACGTTCGCTACCCAGCTTGGGTAAAAGATGCTCTCAAACACACATATCTCGGTTATGAAACCAAAGACCTGGGTTGATGTCGTAACCGGTGATATCACCACTATCCAGTCGTTACGCCATACCTCCGATCTTGATACCGGAGAGATGTATGTCTTCCTGTGTAAGGTTGAAGCCTGGGCGGTGAATATTGGCTGCCACCTGACTATTCCGCAGAGCTGCGAGTTCCAGCTGCTCCGCGACAAGCAGGAGGCGTAATGGCTACACCGCTTATTCGTGTCATGAACGGACACATCTACAGAGTACCAGATCGTCGTAAGCGTAAACCGGAGCTGAAGCCTTCCGAAATACCAACACTGCTCGGATATACCGCCAGCCTGGTTGATAAAAAATGGTTGCGACTGGCAGCAAGGAGGAATCATGGCTGATTTGAGAAAAGCAGCGCGTAGTCGGGAATGCCGGTAAGAATCCCTGGCGTATGTAATGGCAACCCTGAAACGTCTGTACTGGCACATATCCGGCTGACTGGATTGTGCGGCACCGGTACCAAACCGCCAGACCTGATTGCCACCATTGCATGTTCTGCCTGCCACGACGAAATCGACCGCCGCACACATTTTGTCGATGCTGCATATGCAAAAGAATGCGCGCTGGAAGGTATGGCGAGAACACAGGTTATCTGGCTGAAAGAGGGGGTTATTAAGGCGTGAATACCTACAGCATCACATTACCCTGGCCTCCGAGCAATAATCGCTATTACCGCCATAATCGCGGGCGCACGCACGTCAGCGCAGAGGGGCAGGCATACCGCGATAACGTCGCCCGAATCATTAAAAACGCAATGCTGGATATCGGCCTGGCTATGCCTGTGAAAATCCGCATTGAGTGCCACATGCCGGATCGCCGTCGCCGTGACCTGGATAATCTGCAAAAAGCCGCTTTTGACGCACTCACTAAAGCAGGTTTCTGGCTGGATGATGCTCAGGTCGTTGATTACCGCGTTGTGAAGATGCCTGTTACCAAAGGTGGGAGGCTGGAACTGACCATCACCGAAATGGGGAATGAATGATGTTTGAGTTTTATATGGCAGAACGTCTTCGCCACCGCTGGGGCGTCTGCGCTTATATCGTTTCCCCGGTTCTGTTTTTGACCGATTACCGAATACTGAAGAATTACGCCAAAACCCTGACAGGAGCAGGAGTATGAAGTCAGAGATAACAATCAACTAATACTGTTTCGTTGATTTTTGCTTGTAATTGGCGTTCTGGTCTGATTTTTGTGGAGTAAGTTGATGCGTGATATTCAGATGGTTCTTGAGCGTTGGGGAGCGTGGGCGGCTAATAATCATGAAGATGTGACCTGGTCGTCCATTGCCGCCGGTTTTAAAGGGATTAATTACTTCAAAAGTAAAATCTCGCCCACAATGTTGTGACGATGACGCGATGATCATTTGCGGGTGCATGGCCCGTCTGAAAAAGAACAACAGCGATTTGCATGATTTATTGGTGGACTATTATGTCGGCGGCATGACTTTTATGGCGCTTGCACGTAAGCATGGGCGATCTGATTGTTGGGTTGGCAGGATGCTTCAGAAAGCTGAGGGCGTAGTGGAGGGTATGCTGATGGTGTTGGATCTCCGATTGGAGATGGATGCTGATTGTTCGAAATAATTAAAGGAAAAGTTGCTGTCTGATTGTCATTAGTCTAACATTTTAAATGTTGGAATCGCAACGTAGTTATTATCATATAACAGCTTGTTTCCTGATTTAGCCAGCCTCCCCAAAGGCTGGTTTTTTTCTAATAAGTATTATTTCGGGTAGGGATTTTATTGTTTAACCCATAATAATTCATTGACATTGAATCCCAACTTTTGAGCGGGGTTCGCACATAGTCTGCTTTTACTTTATCTGGAATAGTTGGGGTCCTTGCCAGAATCCATAGGTATTCTCTGTTCGGACCACTGACAAGAGCATACTTATACTCATCATCCAGTTTGATTACATTATAGCCACCATAGAAGGGGCCAAAAAACGAAACCTTCAATGCTGCAGTTTTAGTATCTCCAGTAAAGTATGCTTTACCTTCGCTCTCGCTCCATTTATTTTTCGTTGGATCGTATCCACGGTTAAGTACACGAATCCCTCCGTCGTTCCGTTTTCCATAAGTAGCGCTGACCTGTTCCAGACCACGTTCGAACCGGTTCTCGAGGCGAGCTATTTCATACCATTTTCCGAGGTAGCGGTTGGCGTCAAAATTTGTAATCGGCTGCACACCTTTAGGTGGTGTCGGGGCCTTACATGCTATAAGAGTGAAAGAGAGTGCAATGCCAGTCAACACAGGCCATAACTTCATAATAAATCCTGTACTTTTGATAGTTGAGAGTAAGTATGAAAGATAGATGATTACGACCGATCACTTAAAGAACTTTCATACTATATTAGGAATAGTCCATAACAGAAAAATTGTCAGTGATGACGCCAGAAAGGCAATTTATTCCGTGCACTACACAGTTTATGTGTTAATGAATTAGTCAAGGGGGAGAATATGATAAAAAAAACCTGTGATTGGAATCAGCGGTTGTTTGGCCAGGTTCTGCTGTTCGTTTTGATGGTGGTCACAAAAGAGCTGACTTTTTAATGGACAAATTAGTGGAATGGGTAACATTCAGACCAGTATGTCCGGAAATGGCTATAGGGCTGCCAGTTCCGCGTCCTGCTCTACGTCTTGTGCGCTCGACGCAAGGAAATATACGGATGTGTTTCAGCCACGACCAGAATGAGGATGTGACAGAGAGAATGACAGAGTTTAGTCGTTCTTATATGGACAAATTAAAGGATGTATCGGGGTTTGTGGTTTGTGCTAAATCTCCCAGCTGTGGCATGGAGCGCGTGCGTGTCTATGATGAAAATGGTAATCGAGGTCGTAAAGATGGAGTGGGACTATTTACGAGCACTTTGATGGAAAAGTTTTCCTGGCTACCGGTTGAAGAGGATGGGCGATTACATGATCCAGTGCTTCGTGAGAATTTTGTTGAAAGAGTTTTTGCTTTGCATGAGCTCAATCACCTTTACAAGGAGAAATTATCAAGAAGAGAGTTATTAGCTTTTCATAGTCGTTATAAGCTTCAGTTGTTGGCGCATAGTCAGGCAGGCTATAAAGATATGGGACCATTTGTGGCTGCAATACACGAGTGGGCGGACCTTGAATCATACTTTGAGGTGTATCGTGATAAGCTGATGGCGATTCTCAGAAAACCTGCATCACGTAAAAATCACACGAATGTGCTGATGCATATACAGGGGTATTTTAGTAACTACTTAAGTACACGCCAGCGTAAAGAGTTGAGCGAGGTTATACTTAACTATCGTTCTGGCACATTACCTCTTCTTGCGCCGTTGACTCTGCTGAAGCATTATCTGGGTGAGTATCCTAATGATTACTTGCTTACACAGAATTACTTCGATCCCTATCCGGACGAACTGGCTCTAAGACTGATGGTAAATTAATTGTATGCGATATCATCCAAAAGGATGAGTTCCTGCATGCAGGATATTTACAATCGTAAAAACTACACTATGATACCCAGAGTGTCAGTTTGTATAAAAACTCTGTTTACGCTGAAGAAACAATTGAGATGCAACTTAAAGTTAGTAAACATGCCAGTCAAAATATATAATATTATGATTCCACGCAGCTATATATAATATAACAGATTGGTTTAATAATTTGTCTTTGTGAGTTAAATACATAATTTTATACTTGTGATGCAATGAAATTTTCCTTATTGTTGAACTGGCGAATATTGATTTTCCACCTATACTTACCTGGTGTAACCCCAATGATATCAGGTGGATAATATGCTATACATATGTTCTATCATTTTGGTGTTGAACTCGTTTGATGTCCGAATTGGTAAAGAAGATATTTTGTTTAAAAAAGGAAGTGCTGTTCTCATTGATTACAATTTAAAAGATTTTTTTCATCAAATATAGATCATGTAATGATCGTAGATGTTGAAGAAAAACAGTTAATGATTTCTTTAAAAGCAACACACTCTCACCTTTTTTCTGTAAGAAGGTTTTATCCGGCATACTTGATGGTGGAATGTGAAGATTTTTCATTGTTAAAGAACTTGATTGCATGCTTGAATTGTGATGGCAGAACTGTGGATTTTGTTAGAAATCAAATATCACTTGCATGTCTTGCTATCTTATCTTCAGAGAAAATAGTGCAAAGTTTTTTATTTGGATGTCTTAATAGTTTAGGAAGTAAAGTTAAGGCTATTATTCACACGGATATATCTGCAGCATGGAGACTTTGTGATATATCTTCAAGACTGTATCTGAGTGAAAGTCTGTTAAAAGAAAATTAAAGCACGAAGGCTTATCATTTAGTAAGTTAATTCTTGAAGAGCGAATGGTGATGGCGGAAAGGTTATTAAGCTACAATTTATATTCTGTTGGAAAAGTTGCTGAGATATGCAGTTATGAAAACACGTCATATTTTGTAAGTGTTTTCAGAAGGTATTTTGGTGTTCCTCCCCATCAATATTCATCAAGATTTTTTTAGAAAAAGACATGATGTAACGTGATGCGTTTTAATGATTTTGTAATTTTCGTATTTGATAATTGTATGATGCTTTCAGCTACGCCAGAATAATCGCGGCGTTTTTCTTTTTGAATAGATGTTCAAGCCTTACGCTAATGTAACTTCTATACCTTTCCTCTTCGTTCCGAACCGTGTACACCATCCGTTATTTGCCGAGGTGAGGCTATGAAATCCATGGATAAGTTAACAACGGGCATTGCCTACGGCACCTCCGCAGGCAGTGCTGGCTACTGGTTTTTACAGCTGCTCGATAAAGTCACGCCCTCACAGTGGGCAGCAATAGGTGTGCTGGGTAGCTTGGTATTTGGCCTGCTGACGTACCTGACAAACCTTTATTTCAAGATTAAAGAAGATAAGCGCAAGGCTGCGAGAGGTGAATAATGCCTCCATCATTACGAACAGCCGTTGCTGCTGCTATTGGTGGCGGAGCAATTGCTATAGCATCAGTGTTAATCACTGGCCCAAGTGGTAACGATGGTCTGAAGGTGTCAGCTACATACCATACAAAGATATCGTTGGCGTATGGACTGTATGTCACGGGCATACAGGAAAAGACATCATTCCCGCGATTATCTCCGCTCTGGTTATCTGCATCATCGTCTGCCTGTCATGGGCTGTTAATCATTACCGTGATAATGCAATCGCCTACAAAGAACAGCGTGATAAAAGGCCAGTGAACTGGAGAAGGCGAACGCCACATTACTGACATGCAGCAGCGCCAGCGTGATGCTGATGCACTCGATGATAAATACACGAAGGAGTTAGCTGATGCGAAAGCTGAAAATGATGCTCTTCGGCGCAAGCTTGATAATGGTGGTCGGGTGCTCGTCAAAGGAAAATGCCCTGTGCCATCCTCAGCCGAAAAGCCTCCAGCGCCTCCGGCATGGGCAATGATGCCACCGTCGAACTCTCTCCAGTTGCTGGACGAAACGTTCTCGGTATCCGGGACGGAATTATCCGCGACCAAACAGCACTGAGAACGCTTCAGGAATACATCAGGACGCAATGCCTTCGATGATAGCGATAATTTTACTCATCATCCTTCACATCTGGCTCTGTAGACAGGGTGGTGCTCACTTCTGGAGTGAATCCAGATTAAACATCTCATTGCTGATGCTTGATATTGAGCATTTTGCGCGCGGTAAGGGGCTGCGTTGAGATAAGAACCAGTCATTACAAATACCAGAGATTTAGCCTCGCATTCGCGGGGCTTTTTTATTGCCATTACAAAAAGCCACTTCCTACAGAGTGGCTTTGATAATGGTTTATACCCTACACGGGATAACTTAACTGATATCCCTTTTAAAGGATAAAGGTATTCAAGCCTGACACATCATGCGCTGTATCGTCGCCGTATTCCCGTATTAACAGAGACCGTAGCCCGACGGGGAACTCCTTCTGCGCGAGTGTGCGGGAATAATCAAAAACGATGCACACCGGGGTTACCGGGTACACATATTTCATCATGCCAGCGAGTCCGGTTCTGGCACGGAAGAAACCGGACGTTATGATTTAGTGCGGAAATATTTGTGTAGTGTTCTGAATGTTCTCAGTAAAGAGTAATGAATTATCAAAGGTATAGTAATACCTTTTGTTTTCGTGGATATTTGTAATCCATCTGAAAACCCCTGCTGTAGCAAGATTTTTCCTGTATTCGTAAAATGATAACTCTCCTGATTTGAATCCTTTTAAGGTGGCTTCTATAAGGCATTTATTTTTTGAAAATCTTACATTTACAACCTTACCCTGTCCTTTTATTAAAACCGTATTATCGTTTTCAAGAACAAGATGAATATTCTCTGTAGCTAAATAGTAAATGTAATGTGAGACATTGTGACGTTTTAGTTCAGAATAAAACCAGTGATAGTTTAAATTATTTCGCACTTTATCGAATATTTGTTTAAAAATGGCAACCTGAGCCATTGTGGTACCTTCCATGTGATATGAGGGGGCGTAGTCTGCACGATTATCTAAATTGCTTCAATCTGGTCTGATCTGTTTTCTGAGCAATTCAGTAATGTCACTCTTTTCTTTGTTTGCTTCAGGAGAAACTTTTTTTTCCGGCGGCAGGCTTTGACCCAGGCTGAGAAATTCAGGAGATCAAGAGCGATGTTAATTTTTTCAATCATTTGGTTAGCGGATGTTGCGGATTGTTGTTCTGCCGTTCTTCGTTGACATGAGCCCGTATTTAGTGTCTTTTGTATTGTCAAGTTGTTTTTACGTTAAGTTGATGCAGATCAATTAATATGATACCTGAGAAATTCCGTAGATGCACGGACCAGATGATAATTATTATCATTTTGATCCGAAGAGCGATGTTAATTTGTTCAATCATTTTTTATTTAAAATACCCTAAAAGGGAAAGACGGATGTTGCGGGTTGTTGTTCTGCGGGTTCTGTTCTTCGTTGACATGAGGTTGCCCCGTATTCAGTGTCGCTGATTTGTATTGTCTGAAGTTGTTTTTACGTTAAGTTGATGCAGATCAATTAATATGATACCTGCGTCATAATTGATTATTTGACGTTATGATGAACTTGCTGCCTTTGATGAGGATATTGAACAGGAAGGCTCTCCGACGTTCCTGGGTGACAAGCGTATTGAAGGCTCGGTCTGGCCAAAGTCCATCCGTGGCTCCACGCCAAAAGTGAGAGGCACCTGTCAGATTGAGCGTGCAGCCAGTGAATCCCCGCATTTTATGCGTTTTCATGTTGCCTGCCCGCATTGCGGGGAGGAGCAGTATCTTAAATTTGGCGACAAAGAGACGCCGTTTGGCCTCAAATGGACGCCGGATGACCCCTCCAGCGTGTTTTATCTCTGCGAGCATAATGCCTGCGTCATCCGCCAGCAGGAGCTGGACTTTACTGATGCCCGTTATATCTGCGAAAAGACCGATCTGGACCCGTGATGGCATTCTCTGGTTTTCGTCATCCGGTGAAGAGATTGAGCCACCTGACAGTGTGACCTTTCACATCTGGACAGCGTACAGCCCGTTCACCACCTGGGTGCAGATTGTCAAAGACTGGATGAAAACGAAAGGGGATACGGGAAAACGTAAAACCTTCGTAAACACCACGCTCGGTGAGACGTGGGAGGCGAAAATTGGCGAACGTCCGG